>Ga0209612_1000183_pt1 | contig 70985 bp, 59 predicted proteins | sample BioC12SIPDNA_FD_185746 | JGI IMG/M metagenome (GOLD analysis project Ga0209612, IMG submission 185746) | Anaerobic biogas reactor microbial communites from Washington, USA - Biogas_R1_B C12 SIP DNA (SPAdes) (version 2) | ecosystem: Engineered > Bioreactor > Anaerobic > Unclassified | place...
GGCGACGAAGTGCTTCATCCTGCGGTTCGGGCGGTAGGCATCGGTGATCGTCTCGACGAGAGTGCCGTCATTGGCGTCGATGAGTGCACGGGCGATCCCGAGGTCCATGCGTTCGAGGAGTCGGGCGATGACGTCGGCGGGGATGTAGCCGATCTTGGGCACCGTGACTCCGCTCGTGAAGGCTCCGGCCATGGGTCCGGTTCCTCCGATGGGCGCTGCGAGCTCGCACGTGTCGTCCGGATCGAGCATCCAGGGCGGTATCCGGTCCGGTCTCACGCCGGGACCGTCGTACTCCTCGTCGGGTCCACACAGGTCGCGCTCGATGGGCTCGAAATCGGGGCCTGCTGACGTGTCATCGGGATCGAGTGCTTCCGGATCGAAAGGTTCCGGATCGCGTTGTTCGGCGTGGGCAGGCCCGTGGCTGGTGCCTACAGGGTTGTCGGGATCGAGAGCTCCGTCGTCGGAGGACTCCCACCACTCTTCCGTCCCTGCGTTGCCCGAGCTGCTGGCCTCGCTCTCGAAGGGCCCGCCCGGACCCATGTGGTCATCAGCATCATCGGTCGGGTGGGCGTCGCCGACGGCTGAGGCGGCGCTCGTGACGACGGGCATACCGAGGGTGAGGGAAGCGCGTACGTCGACGTCGGCCAGGATCAGGTCGACGAAGGCGTCGGCGCGGGCCTGGTCAGCGGTCAGCGAAGGATCGAGCTGCTGGTACTGCTTGCCGAGCTCGGACGCGGCCTCCCAGATCGCTGCGGCCTGGTGGCTCGGGATGAGCGCGTACACCTGCGCGAGTCCGGGCTCGTGCGCCGGGGTCACCTCGAGCATGCGGCCGCGTCGAGCCCGGGCAGCACGCTGGCGCAGCTTGTCGGGGTTGGTGCGCGTGATGGCATAGCGCGCGACGGCTCGGATCCTCGTCGGGTTGATCCCCTTGAGTCGCTTGGCGATCCATTCATCGACCGCCCGTGCCTCCTCATCGTCGAGGAGACTGCACTCCTCGACGATCTGGTGCGCCTGCCACAGCTCGACGTGACCCGCGGTCACGGCTCGCAGTGTCTGCGGGAACCGCGCTGCGAGGGCCGCCGAGCGCCGGACCCGAGTGGACGCCGAGCCCTCCGTGATGCCGATGAGGTGCGACACCTCCAGGTCGGCGTCGTCGTGGACGAACCCCGCCGAGCGCACCACCTGGTCGGGCTCGTCGAGGACGTTCTCGGGGTCGTACACCTCGTCCCTGCGGGCGAACGCGGCGAGGGCGCGGGCCTCGATCCCGTCCGCTGCGCGGCTGACCTGGTTCACCATCTCGATGAGGCGGGCGAGGTCGCTCATCTGCACGCGGCTGTCCGACGCGGCCGCGGCGAGGTCGGTCTCGAGTCCACGGACGGAGTCAGCAGCGGAAACGAGGGTTGCGACCAGCGCAGCGAGCGGTTCGGCATCGGTCACGATGCGCCACCCCCTCGGTCGTCGAGCGCTCCCCCCATTGAGAACGTACGTTCGATACTACTGGAGATGGATGAGTGCGACAATGCCTATCCACATCGAATTTGCAGGATTCTGAAGCGGATTAGCGACGGGATGCCTTGTCGGTGGGGAATGATATGGGAATGACGCCACTCGACCCGGTCGCCCTGGACACCCTCGCCCAAGCGCGCGAGATCGTCACCGGGCACCTGGCACCGACGCCGCTGGTGCGGCTGAGGCTCCAGGGCATCGACCGACCCGTCTACGCCAAGCTCGAGACGCTGCAGCCGACGGGGTCCTTCAAGGTCCGCGGAGCCTTCGCCGCCTGCGCGGCGTACGGCAAGAGCAACCCGACCACCCAGCAACGCATCGTCACCGCCTCGGCCGGCAACCACGGTCTGGGCATCGCGTATGCAGCCACCGGTCTCGGCATCCCGGCCACCGTCGTCGTCCCGGAGACCGCGTCGCCGGCCAAGGTGGCAGCGCTGAGCGACTTCGACATCGACCTCCGCCAGGTCGGTGCCGACTACGATGCGGCCGAGTCTGCCGCTCTCGAGATCGCTCAAGAGACAGGGCAATTCGTCTCGCCCTACAACGACCCGGTGGTCGTCGCGGGACAGGCGACCGTTGCATACGAGCTCGTGGAGCAGCTGAACGAGCCGGCCATCGTGGTTGCACCCGTCGGCGGCGGAGGCCTTGCCGCAGGTCTCTCACTGGCCCTGGCGCAGCACACCGACTGGCGCGTCATCGGCGTCGAGACCGAGGCCTCTCGCGCGTGCTCGGCCGCGATCGAGCACGGCGAGATCGTCACGGTGCCGATCGGGCCGACCATCGCCGATGGCCTGGCCGGGAACCTCGAGCCGGGGAGCATTACGCCGGGCATTCTTGCCGCCTGTGGCACCAGGGTATGCGCGGCCGCAGAGAGTGAGATCCGTTCAGCAGTGCGGGAGCTGGCGACCGAACATGGCTTCGTTGTCGAAGGCAGCGGCGCCGTCGGCCTCGCAGCTCTGCGAGCCGGACTCATCGACGGCGACGGCCCGGTCGTCCTCCTGCTCACCGGCCGCAACATCGCAGCCGGACTTCTCGCCGAGCTGCTCACCTGAAGCAACCCGGCGCAGCTCTGACGCTTCAGGCGCGCAACGCCTGCGCCAGCTCCCGGAAGTGCTCGACGAGCAGGTTCATGTCCTCGTCCGTGTGGGCCAGCGAGACCAGCCACTGCTCGTCCAGCCCGGGCGGGGTGAGGATGCCGCGGTTGACTCCCCAGAGCCAGGAGAGCTCGGCGACCCGGAAGTCGGTCGCCTTGTAGTCGCGGTAGTTCCGGACGGGGGTGGTGGACCAGGTGACACAGCCCTTGATGCCCAGGGACACAGTGTGCGCGGGGAGCTCGTACTCGGCGATCACCGCGTCGATGGCGTCGAGAGCGCGCACGTTGAGCGCCTCGGCCGCCTCGAGTGCCTCGGGGGTGCAGAGCTCGTCGACCGCCTTGGCAGCGGCCATGACGAGTGGGTTGCCGTTGTAGGTGCCGAAGTGCGCCATCCGGCCGTCGACGACCACCTCCATCACCTCGCGCTTGCCGCCGAAGGCCGCGAGCGGCAGGCCGCCGCCGATCGACTTGGCGAGCGTGATGAGGTCGGGCTGGACGCTCAGCCGCTGGGCAGCGCCGGAGGGGCCGGCGGTCAGACCGGTCTTGACCTCGTCGAAGATGAGGACGATGTCGAACTCGTCGCAGAGCGCGCGGACGCCGGCGAGGTAGCCCTCGTCGGGAAGGACGATGGCCAGGTTCTCGATGACCGGCTCGACGACGAAGCAGGCGATCTCGGATCCGTGCTCGGTGAACACCCGGCGCAGCTGGTCGAGGTCGTTGTAGGCGACGACGTACACGGTCCCCGCCTCGACATCGAACGGCACCTGCGGCGTCGGGTTGTCGGCCGGGCCGATCTCGGACAGGTCAGGCTTCACCGACACCTGCAGAGGGTCGTAGCCGCCGTGGTAGCCACCCTCGATCTTCACGACCGCCTTGCGGCCCGTGTACGCGCGGGCGGACCTGATCGCATACATGAGCGACTCGGTGCCCGAGTTGGTGAAGCGGAGCATGTCCAGGCCGAACCGCTCCTTGAACCGCTCACTCACCTCGGTCGCCTGCGGGGACGGCGTGACGAAGAGGGTGCCGGTGTTCTGGAGGGCGTCGGTGACGTGCTCGACGACCTTCTCGTTGAGGTGACCGACGAGCATCGCGCCGAAGCCCATCGACAGGTCGAGCAGCCGACGGCCGTCCATGTCGGTCAGCCAGGCACCGCGCGCCGACTGGATCGAGATGGGGTACGGGTCCCAGTGCTGGAAGGAGCTCGTCACCCCGAGCGGGAGGACCTCGGAGGCGCGCTTGTTGTGGACGCCTGACTCGGGAGTGTCCGCAACGAAGCGGTCCCACTCGGCCGCGAGGAGCTCCTCGACGCGCTGCGGGTCGAGGGGGCGGGAGGCGGGCGGGAACTGGCGACGGGTGTTCGGGTCGTGCGCGGGGTGGCTCATGGCGAGATTATTGCCCATATCGTTGCCGACGTGGGAAATCGCGACGGAATCAGTTGTGCCCAGTGGTCCACAGGAGCCGATCAACGGCGGATCGCGCCTTTCACAGATGTCGGACAGCCTGCGGATGCCGAGGGTTCACCCCTTTGCGAGGATATGGGGATGACCTCTCAGGCCCGCATCGAAGACCCCACCAAGGCGCGCACCCCTCGCGCGCTCGCCGACGCCTACGTCAACGAGCTGGCGGAGCTGAATCCGCTGCTCTCCACCGCACTCGGCGTGCGGCCGTACGAGGACCGGCTGCCGGACCTCTCACCGGCGGGGTACGCAGCGGAGGTCGAGCTGGCTGAGCGGACTCTGGCCGCCCTGGACGAGCTCGACAGCGAAGACCTCGACGAGCTCGAGCGCCGTTGTGCCACCTTGCTCCGCGACCGCCTCGGGGTGGTGATCGAGGGCTACGGAGCCGGCGATCAGCTGCGCGAGATCCGCAATATCTTCGGCCCGCCGCAGTCGGTCCGCGGGGTCTTCCACCTCATGCCGACCGGCACGGATGAGGACTGGGCGGCGATCGGGCGGCGGATGGCGAAGGTGCCCGACGCATACGGCTCCTGGATCAAGACGCTCGACGAGGGCCGCTCGCGGAGTCTGTATGCGGCTCCCCGCCAGGTGCGCGAGCTCGCCTCGCTCATGGGCGAGTGGGTGAGCAGCGACTGGTGGCGCGACTTCGCAAGCAATGGACCGGCGGATCAGCAGGAGTCGCTCGGCGAGGCTGCGGCCAAGGCGACGGAGGCGACCGAGGCGCTGCGCGCATACCTGCTCGACACGTATTTGCCTGAGGCAGAAGGAACTCCGGACGCAGTCGGTGCCGAGCGGTACCGCCGCTGCGCCAAGCGGATCATCGGTGCCGACATCGATCCCCAGGAGGCCTACGAGTGGGGCTGGGGGGAGTACCTCCGGATCCGCGCGGAGATGGAGGAGCTCGCCGAGCGTATCCTCCCCGGCTCCACGCCGGTCGAGGCGATGCGGCACCTCGACGAGTTCGGGCGCAAGGTCGTCGGCGTCGAGGAGGCGCGGCAGTGGCTACAGGACATGATGGACGAGGCGATCCGCGACCTCGACGGCACGCACTTCGACATCGCCGAGCCGCTGCGCAAGGTGGAGGCGATGATCGCGCCGAGCGGCTCGGCCGCCGCGCCGTACTACACCCGGCCCTCGATGGACTTCAGCCGGCCCGGCCGGACCTGGCTGCCGACGCTGGGTCGCACCGAGTTCCCCATCTACGACCTCATCTCGACCTGGTACCACGAGGGCGTTCCGGGTCACCACCTCCAGCTCGCGCAGTGGGTGTACGTCGCGCCGCAGCTGTCCCTCTTCCAGACCTCGGTCGGGTCCTCGAGTGGAGCGACCGAGGGTTGGGCGCTCTATGCCGAGCGGCTCATGGACGAGCTGGGCTACCTCGACGACGAGGCCCGCATGGGCTACCTCGACGCCCAGATGATGCGCGCCGTCCGCGTCGTCATCGACATCGGCATGCACCTCGAGCTGCCCATCCCGGCCGACTCACCGCTGGCTCCCGGACAGACCTGGACCCCAGAGCTCGGTGAGCAGTTCTTCAAGATGCACTCGGGTCGGCCCGCCGACTTCATCGAGTCCGAGGTCGTGCGCTACCTCGGCTGGCCGGGGCAGGCGATCTCCTACAAGCTCGGTGAGCGCGTCTGGCTCGAGGGTCGCGAGGCCGCTCGGCGCGCGCACGAGGAGCGGGGCGAGACCTTCGATCTCAAGGCGTGGCACATGAAGGCACTGTCCCTCGGCGCCCTCGGCCTGGACGACCTGGCGACCGAGCTGGCTCGCCTCTAGCCGACCAGTTCTCTAGCCGACCAGTTCTCTAGCCGACCTCGTCCCGGGACGCGACGAAGGCATCCACACACGTGCGGATGTCGTCGTCCGTATGCGCGGCGCTGAGCTGGACCCGGATCCTGGCCTGACCGCGGGGAACGACCGGGAAGCTGAAGGCGATGACGTAGACGCCGCGCGTGAGCATGGCGTCGGCGATCTCGGTCGCCCGACGGGCGCCGTCCTCTCCTGGGAACATGACCGGCACGATCGGGTGCGAGCCCGGCAGCAGGTCGAAGCCGGCCTCGGTCATGAGGGAGCGGAAGAGGGCAGCATTGTGCTTCAGCCGCTCGCGCTGCTCGCTCGAGTCGCGGGCGATGGCCAGCGCTGCCCGGGAGCCGGCGACGATGCTCGGTGCGACGGCGTTGGAGAACAGGTAGGGGCGCGCCCGCTGCTTGAGCAGGTCGACGATCTCCTGGTGGGCGGCGACGTAGCCGCCGCTCCCACCGCCGAGCGCCTTGCCGAGGGTGCCGGTGATGATGTCGACCCGGTTGGTCACCCCGTCGAAGACGCCGCAGTGCTCGTGCGTCCCCCGACCGTGCTCCCCGACGAAGCCCACGGCGTGGGAGTCGTCCACCATGACCATGGCGCCGAACTCCTCTGCCAGATCACAGATCTCGACGAGCGTGGCGTAGTAGCCGTCCATCGAGAAAACGCCGTCGGTGACGATGAGGATGCGTCGGGCGTCGGCGTCGCGGGCGGCCTCGAGCTGGCTGCGCAGGTCGGCCATGTCGCGGTTTGAGTAGCGGTAGCGCTGGGCCTTGGACAGCCGGACGCCATCGATGATCGAGGCGTGGTTGAGGGCGTCCGAGATGATCGCGTCCTCGGGCCCCATGAGCACCTCGAAGATGCCACCGTTGGCGTCGAAGCAGGACGGGAAGAGGATCGCGTCGTCGGTGCCGCTGAACTGCGCGATCTCGCGCTCCAGCTCGCGGTGCTGGGTCTGGGTCCCGCAGATGAAGCGCACCGAGGCCATCCCGAAGCCCCAGTCGTCCAGGGCCTTGCGGGCCGCGGCGACGACGTCGGGGTGGTCGGCCAGGCCGAGGTAGTTGTTCGCGCAGAAGTTCAGCGCCGGCCCCTGGGTCGTCCCGATGTGCGCCGACTGGGGCGTCGTGATCTGGCGCTCACGCTTGAAGAGCCCTGCCTCCTCGATGGCTGTCAGCTCACCGGCCAGCTGCTCGCGAATAGCCCCGTATGTCATGCTCGCTCGCTCCTTCAGCTCCAGTCCATGATGACCTTGCCGCCCTCGGCCGACCGGGCCGCGGCGAAGGCGTCGGCCCACTGCTCGGCCGGGAAGCGGTCGGTGATGACCGACCTGATGGCGTCGCGCAGCCGCTCGGAGTTCTGCAGCATGAACGTCATCTTGTACCAGGTGTCGAACATCTCCCGGCCGTAGATGCCCTTGAGCGTGAGCATGTGCGTGATGACCTTCGCCGCGTCGATCGTGAATGGATCGGAGGGCAGGCCGAGCAGAGCGACCTTGGCCCCGTGGTTGCAGTTCTCGATGAGCTCGGCGATGGCGTTCGGGCTGCCCGACATCTCGAGGGCGACGTCGAAGCCCTCCGTCATGCCGAGATCGCGCTGGGCCTCGGCGATGCGCTCGCGGGAGACGTTGACGACGCGGTCCGCGCCCACCGCCCGCGCCAGCTCGAGGCGGCCGTCCGAGACATCGGTGACCACCACATACCTGGCCCCGACGTGGCGCGCGATCGCGGTCGCCATCACCCCGATCGGCCCGGCGCCGGTGATGAGGACGTCCTCGCCGCTCATCGGGAAGGAGAGCGCGGTGTGCACGGCGTTGCCGAGCGGGTCGAAGATCGCGCCGAGATCGGGGTCGATGAGGTCGGGCTGGACCCAGACGTTGGTGTGCGGGACGACGACGTAGTCGGCGAAGGCGCCGTCGCGGTTCACGCCGAGGTTCGAGGTGTGCACGCACATGTGGCGGCGCCCGGCGCGGCAGTTGCGGCAGGCGCCGCAGACGACGTGTCCCTCGACCGAGCAGCGCTGCCCGACGCGCAGGCCGTACCGCTCGTCGGTCGGGACACCGGACCCGACCTCGACGATCTCGCCGTAGAACTCGTGCCCGACGATGAGCGGCGGGTCGACCATGTGGGCGGCCGTGTCGTCCCAGGACTCGATGTGCAGATCGGTGCCACACAGGCCTGCCCGGAGCACCCGGATCTTCACCTCGCCCGCACCGCACTGCGGCTCAGGGACGTCGATGAGCTCCAGGCCCGGACCGGCGCTGGTCTTGACGAGGGCGCGCATGGGGCAAGCCTGCCATGCCGGTGCCTCCCTCGCGCAGCGCTACATTCAGAAGATGCCTGATGCGCGCGCCGATGCGATCGTCCTCTTCGGAGCGACCGGGGACCTGGCCCGGAAGAAGCTCTATCCCGCGCTGTGCGACGTGTGCCAGCGGGACGGGCTGGAGATGCCGGTCATCGGAGTGGCCCGCTCGGAGTGGGACGACGCCGAGCTCCAGGAGTATGCGGGACGCGCCGTCGCGGACGCCGAACCTTCCATGTCGGACGAGGATCTCGACGCCTTCACGGGGCGGTTGCAGTACCTGCAGGGCGACTACGGCGACGAGGAGACCTACACGCGGCTGGCCGACCTGCTGAAGAATGCCGAGCTCCCGGTCATCACGTCCAGGTGACCTTCGCCGAGGGCTTCGGCACCGAGGGGCGGGCGGGGTTCTTCGACGACGTCGGGACAGTGCGCGACGTCCTGCAAAACCACCTGCTCCAGACTGTGGCGCTCCTCGCGATGGAGCCGCCGATCTCGGACTCGGCCGACGCATACCGGGACGAGGAGGTGAAGGTGCTGCGCCAGGCCAAGGCGCTCGACCCGGCCGACACCGTCCTGGGTCAGTACGTCGGGTATCTCGACGAGCCGGGAGTCGCGCCGGAGTCCAGGACCGAGACGTTCGTGGCAACGACGCTCTACATCGACTCGTGGCGGTGGGCCGGTGTGCCCTTCCACCTGCGGGCCGGCAAGCATCTGCCGGGGAACGCGACCGAGGCGGTCGTCGAGCTGGTCCGACCTCCGCGACTCCTCTTCGCCGGCTCACAGGCCGGGGTGCCCGAGGCGAACCGGTTGCACTTCCGGCTCGGCCACAGCGACGGAGTGACGATGAAGATGCAGGCCAAGGTCCCCGGCCAGGAGATGCGCACCCAGGAGATCGCGCTCGACGTCGACTTCGACGTCGCCCTCGGGCACCGGCGGGCGGCCTACGAGCGACTGCTCTCCGACGCGATGCTCGGCCGGCGCCACCGCTTCGCGCGCGAGGACACGATCGACGAGGAGTGGCGGATCGTCGACCCGCTGCTGCGCCGGGACTCGCGGCCGCGGCCGTACTACCAGGGGACCTGGGGGCCCGACGGGGCCGACGACGTCGCGGGCGGGCACTGGCACACGGTGACGCTCAAGTAGCTGACGCTCAGGTAGGTGACGCTCAAGGAGTGAGGCGCCCGTCTCAGGCCCTGACATTATCTTGACTCAATCAAGTTAATGGGGAAGAGTGCAGGGCGTATGAGAACCCCTGCCGAGGACCAGCTCCGGGCCGTGGGACTTCGGGTGACGAAGCCCAGGCTCGCGGTGCTTCGTGTGCTCGAGGACCACCCCCACTCCGACACCGCGACGATCATCGACGCGGTCCGCAGTCAGCTCGACTCGGTGTCGCACCAGGCGGTCTACGACTGCCTCGGCGCCCTCACCGATGCCGGGATCGTCCGCCGGATCCAGCCCGCGGGCTCGCTCGCCCGCTACGAGATCCGGCGGGGGGACAACCACCACCACATCGTCTGTCGATCCTGCGGCAACGTCGCCGACGTGCCCTGCGCCACGGGGTCGGCCCCGTGTCTCGATGCGTCCGAGGACCACGGCTTCACGATCGACGAGGCCGAGGTCATCTACTGGGGCCGCTGCCCCACCTGTGCCAGCCAGCTGGAGTCCAACCCCGCTGACCCACAGACCACCTGAACCAATCACTGGTCGAAAGGAACCGTATGTCCATCAATGAAGAGACTGCAGCCAACGAGCGCTCCGGGGAGTCGCACGGGGAGGTCAAGGACGTCGGCGGGCAGATCATCGACAGCCGCACCGAGCTGTCCGAGGTCAACGTGCATGCCCCGCAGTGCCCGGTCATGCCCGGCCACCAGGTACACCCCACCCAGGGTGACGCCAACACCAACTGGTGGCCCAACCGGCTGAACCTGAAGATCCTGGCCAAGAACCCCTCGGTCATCAACCCCTACGGCGCGGCGTTCGACTACGCCAAGGCCTTCGAGTCCCTCGACCTGGCCGAGGTCAAGCGGGACATCGAGGACGTGCTCACCACGTCGCAGGACTGGTGGCCGGCGGACTGGGGTCACTACGGCCCGTTCATCATCCGCATGGCGTGGCACAGCGCCGGCACCTATCGGGTGCAGGACGGCCGCGGCGGTGGCGGCACCGGCCAGCAGCGCTTCGCCCCCCTCAACTCCTGGCCGGACAACGTCGGCCTCGACCGCGCCCGCCGACTGCTCTGGCCGGTCAAGAAGAAGTACGGCCAGTCCCTGTCCTGGGCCGACCTGATGATCCTCGCCGGCAATGTCGCGCTGGAGTCCATGGGCTTCAAGACCTTCGGCTTCGCCGGCGGCCGCGTCGACGCGTGGGAGCCGGACGCCGACGTCTACTGGGGTCCGGAGACCGAGTGGCTGGCCGACGCCCGGTACCGGGGTGAGCGCGACCGCGAGCTCTACAACCCCTTTGCCGCGGTCCAGATGGGGCTGATCTACGTCAACCCCGAGGGCCCGCTCGGGGAGCCGGACCCGCTGAAGTCCGCCCAGGACATCCGCGACACCTTCGCCCGGATGGCGATGAACGACGAGGAGACCGTCGCCCTCATCGCCGGTGGCCACACCTTCGGCAAGACCCACGGCGCCGCCGACCCCGGGGAGTACGTCGGCCCGGAGCCGGAGGCCGCTCCGATGGAGGAGATGGGACTGGGCTGGAAGGGGTCCTACAAGTCGGGCAAGGGCAACGACACCATCTTCAGTGGTCTCGAGGTCATCTGGAACAACACCCCGACGACGTGGGACAACAACTTCTTCTGGACCCTCTTCGGCTACGAGTGGGAGCTGACGACCAGCCCGGCCGGGGCCAAGCAGTGGCGGCCCAAGGGCGGCGCCGGTGCGAACACCGTCATGGACCCGCACGGCACCGAACGGACCCGCACGCCGAACATGCTCACGAGCGACCTGGCGCTGCGCTTCGACCCCGTCTACGAGAAGATCTCGCGCCGGTTCCTCGAGAACCCGCAGGAGTTCGCCGACGCCTTTGCCCGCGCGTGGTTCAAGCTGACCCACCGCGACATGGGCCCGGTCACCCGCTACCTCGGCCCCGAGGTTCCGGAGGAGACTCTGCTCTGGCAGGACCCGATCCCGGCGAACGAGCTCGGCACCACGGCTGAGGACATCGCCGAGGCCAAGGCCCTCATCGCCGGCCTGGGCCTGTCGGTCTCGCAGCTCGTCAAGACCGCGTGGGCCGCTGCCGCGAGCTACCGCGACAGCGACAAGCGTGGTGGCGCCAACGGTGGCCGCATCCGCCTCGAGCCGCAGCGCGGCTGGGAGGTCAACGACCCGGAGGAGCTCGCGGTCGTCATCGAGAAGCTCGAGAGCATCCAGGACAAGGTCAACGTCTCCTTCGCCGACCTCGTCGTCCTCGCGGGCAACGTCGGTGTCGAGCAGGCAGCGGCGGCAGCCGGCGTGCCGGTCGAGGTGCCGTTCACCCCGGGCCGTGGCGACACGACCCAGGAGCTGACCGACGTCGAGTCCATGGCGTGGCTGGAGCCGAAGTACGACGGCTTCCGCAACTACGAGCGTCGTGACAACGTCCTGCCGGCGGAGTACCTCCTCCTCGACAAGGCCAACCTGCTGGGCCTCTCGGCACCGCAGATGACGGTCCTCGTCGGCGGTCTGCGCGTCCTCGGCGCGAACACCGGTGGCACCGATGTCGGTGTCTTCACCGACCGGGTCGGCACCCTGACCAACGACTTCTTCGTCAACCTGCTCGACCTCGGCACCACGTGGCAGCCGCTGGAGGGCAATGACCGGTTCGTCGGCACCTCCGCCGACGGCCACACCTGGACCGGCTCGCGCGCCGACCTCGTCTTCGGCTCGAACTCCGAGCTGCGGGCGGTCGCGGAGGTCTACGCCTCCGACGACGCGCAGGAGAAGTTCGTCCACGACTTCGTCTCCGCGTGGGTCAAGGTCATGGACAACGACCGCTTCGACGTGAAGTGATCTAGTCCGAGAACCCCTCGGAACGGGGCCCGCAGCCGGAGTGCTGCGGGCCTCGCGCCGTCTCTGGAACAGTGGGCTGCTGTTACAGAGGGCGTCCTCCCGGACATGTCCTAGATGTGAGAGCGCTGACGAACCTGGAGGAGGCACGCCCCCTCGTGATCACCGACGAGGCACGCTTCCGCAGCACGTATGCGTCGAGTGCCGATGACGTCATCCGTTTCCTCCAGCGTCGGGTCGCCCCCGCGCTCGTGGAGGACATCGCCGCCGACAGCTTCCTCGCCGTGTGGCGGCGCATCGACGACCTGCCGCACGACCCCTCCGAGGCGCGCGCCTGGGTCTTCGGGATCGCGCGACGGTGTGCCCTCAACGCCCTGCGCTCAGCGGGACGCCAGGAGGCGCTCGCCGTGCGGATCGCCGACGAGCCCCGGACCCACCTTGTCGACCTCGCAGACGCCGAGCGGGTCGAGACCCGCCTGGACCTCGTGACCGCCTGGCGGCGCCTCGAGGTCGACGACCAGGAGACGCTCGCCCTCACCGCCTTCGACGAGCTCACCTCGGGCGAGGCGGCCGAGGTCCTCGGCATCACCCCTGCCGCCTACCGGGTCCGTCTCATGCGGGCCCGTCGGCGCCTTCGCGACCTACTCGACCAGGAGGACTGACATGACCACCAACCAGCCCAGCGATTCCGCTCTGGACCGGATGCTCCGTGCCCATGACGTGGCCGAGCCCGATCCCGCAGCCACCCGCGCCCGTCTCGACGCGAGACTGGCCGAGCTGCCCGTGAATGCCACCGCTATGACGCCCCCGCGCCGCAAGGGCCTGCGTCGAGTGGCGTGGCTGGCAGCGGCTGCCGCAGCGGCGACCACCGCATACCTCCTCCTGCCGGGGCCGGGGCAGGGGAATGCCTATGCGACCTGGACCGCGACGCCGCAGGCGCTCGCCGACCGCGACCGGGCCACTGCCGTGGAGGAGTGTCGTGACGCGCAGAGTGGACCCTTCTGGGATCGCAACGGCAACGGGCCGGAGGAGTTCGACCCGGCTGCTGCCAGCGTCGCGCTCGCTGAGCGGCGAGGAGACCTCGTCGCCGTCCTGCTCCGGGACGAGGGGCCGATGAAGGACTACAGCGGGTTCTGTGTCGTCTCGCTCAAGCCGGGCGCGACGTCGGGTGAGGTCGAGTCCATGGGCGTCGCCGGCTCCGTCGGCGGGCCCCCGAGCGTGGCTCCCGCCGACAGCTTCTTCGAGGGCTCGATGTCGCAGTCGGGTGAGGGGGAGGAGCTCATCTCCATGGTCGATGGGGTGGCTGGGGCCGATGTCGTCGCCCTGACCCTGCACGCCGGCGACCTCTCCGTCGAGGCGACTGTCGAGAACGGACGCTACGCCGCGTGGTTCCCGGGCCGGATCTTCCCCGACGGGGAGCTTCCCCCCAGCGGGCAGGGCGGGCCGGAGCCGATGATCACCTACGACCTGACCCTCGCGGACGGGACGATCATCCGGGACGCGCAGCCGTCGCGCCCTTGACGCGGGTCACCGGCACGGCTGGTTAGGCTCTCACTATGAGGTCGAGCCGTGGCGAGTGAGGTCATCACGAAGGCCTATGCCGATCTCGCCTCGGGTCAGGCGTGGCGGGCGAGGGACGCCCTCGTCGCCTACCTCGAGCACAACAACGACGAGGAGGCGCTGGGCGTCCTCGGCGGTGTCCTCTACGGGATGGGCGACCTGCCTGCCGCCGGGGCTGCGTGGTTCGGCACCGCCAAGCGCGGCGACGAGGTCGAGGACGCGATCAACGCCTGGCGGGAGCACCACGGGGACCACTTCGGACGGATGTGGCGCTCGCTGCCGCGCTCGGTCCGCCGGTCCTCCGAGGTGCCCCGCGTGGAGGCGCTCAAGCGCAAGGCGATCGAGCGGGACGAGCTGGACGGCAAGGAGCCCTTCGTCGCTCCCGAGCCACCGCCGAAGGAGGGCATCGACGCCGCCCTCGTCATCGCATACGTCATCGCTGCGCTGCTCGTGGTGTGCGCGGCCGTGGGGCTGGTGCAGATCCTCAGCTGGATGACGCCGGGCGGCTAGGCCGGCGGGTGCGGACGCCGGCGAGAAGTGAGAGCCGGTGACGGGAATCGAACCCGCGTATCCAGCTTGGGAAGCTGGCGCTCTACCATTGAGCTACACCGGCGTGCCGCCCTCGAGATGACGGCCTCGGCAGTCTAACCCACGGCTGCGGGCTGATGCGGACGCCCATCCGGTTAGGCTGACGCCGTGCTGCTCTCCGACCGCGACATCCGCTCCGAGATCGACAACGGCCGGGTCACGCTGGACCCCTGGGACCCGTCGATGATCCAGCCGAGCAGTGTCGATGTGCGCCTCGACAAGTACTTCCGGCTGTTCGACAACCACAAGTACCCCTACATCGACCCAGCCGAGGCCCAGCCCGACCTCACCCGCCTCGTCGAGGTGGACCCGAACGAGGGCTTCGTGCTCCACCCGGGCGAGTTCGTCCTCGCCAGCACGCTGGAGACGGTCAGCCTGCCCGACGACCTGGCTGCCCGCGTCGAGGGCAAGTCGAGCCTCGGCCGGCTCGGCCTCCTGACGCACGCGACGGCCGGCTTCGTCGATCCGGGCTTCAGCGGCCACGTCACCCTCGAGCTCTCCAACGTCGCGACGCTGCCGATCATGCTCTGGCCGGGCATGAAGATCGGGCAGCTGGCGTTCTTCCGGCTCTCCTCGCCGACCGAGAATCCCTACGGCTCGCAGAAGTACGGCTCGCACTACCAGGGCCAGCGCGGTCCGACAGCGAGCCGCTCGCACGAGAACTTCCACCGCACCGACGTCTGAGGCGCGCCGTTTCAACCGATCGACCAGCGACCATGTCCCTCATCGAGATCCGCATCACCGCACCCGACTCCGAGGTCGCGGACACCATCGCCCGCACCCTCGTCGAGGAGCGCCTGGCGGCCTGCGTCCAGCAGCTGCCGGCCATCACCTCGACCTACCGTTGGGAGGGAGAGATCGAGCGGGCGACCGAGATCCTCCTGCTCGCCAAGTCGACGGCAGAGGCCTTCGAGCAGGTATGCGCCCGGGTCACCTCCCTGCACCCCTACGAGGTGCCCGAGATCCTGGCCGTGCCGATCGAGAAGGCGCTCGGCGCATACGGGACCTGGGTCGAGGAATCCGTGCGTGACTGAGCAGACCGGAGTGGTCCACGCGTTCAGGGACGACGCCCTGGGTGAGGACGATGCAACTGGATTGGCTCTCCGGCTGAGCGCCGGCGAGGTGTCGGCGGTCGAGCTCGTCGAGGCTGCGATCGCCCGGCTGGAGCGGGTGGACCCGCGGCTGAGCGCCATCGCCTATGCGGACTTCGACGGGGCGCTCCGTCGGGCTCGCAGCCTCGACAAGCCGAGGGGTGCCCTCGGCGGAGTGCCTGCCCTGGCCAAGGAGACCATCCCGGTCAAGGGCATGCCGATGGCAATGGGCTCGAAGGCGATGCCTGCCCACGCCCAGGCCAAGGACGGCGACTTCACCCGACAGCTCCTCGACACCGGGATCGTCCTGCTCGGCACGACGCAGATGCCGGAGTTCGGCTGGACCGCGTCGACCGAGCGGGTGGGCGGGGACGTGACCCGCAACCCGTGGAACCCGGAGTACTCGGCAGGCGGGAGCAGTGGCGGAAGCGCGGCCCTCGTCGCCGCCGGGGCCATTCCCATCGCGCACGGCAATGACGGCGGTGGCTCGATCCGCATCCCCGCGGCGGCCTGCGGACTCATCGGCCTGAAGCCGAGCCGTGGCCGACTGCGTGCCGACGCCAGCGACGAGGACCTGCCTGTCCGCATCGTCGCCGACGGGGTCCTCACCCGGTCGGTGCGCGACACGGCCAGGTTCTTCGAGGCCGCCGAGCTCAGCTATCGCAACCCCGCGCTGCCACCCATCGGCAGGGTTCAGGGTCCGCCGGAGCGCCGACTACGGATCGGTGTGGCCATCGACAGTCCGCTCGCACCCCCCACCGACGCGCCCACCCGTGCGGCAGTGGAGCGCGTCGCCCAGCTCCTCGCCGGACTCGGCCACCACGTCGCCGACCACGACCTCGGCATGCCGCGCTCCTTCAAGCGTGACTTCGAGGACTACTGGTCGTTCCTCGCCCTGGGCGTCCGGGTCGGTGGACGCCGGCTCTACGGTCCCGCCTTCGACCGCAACGCCCTCGATCCGCTCACCATCGGGCTGAGCAAGCGGGCGGCGCGACGCATACCCAGGATGCCGATCGCCATCGCCCGGCTGCGGGCCTCGAGCCGCGCCTACGAGAGGTCCTTCGGTGACGTCGACCTCGTCCTCTCACCCGTGGTCTGCCACACCACTCCTCGGATCGGGCACCTGTCCGCGGACCAGCCGTTCGACGACCACTTCAGCCGGCTCGTCGAGTACACCGGCTTCACGCCGTGGCACAACGCCACCGGTGCACCCGCGATCTCGGTCCCGGCCGGCCAGACCGACGACGGGCTGCCCATCGGCGTGATGCTCTCGGCACCCATCGGCGAGGAGCGCCGACTGCTCGAGATCGCCTACGAGCTGGAGGAGTCCGCGCCGTTCCCGCGGATCCAGGACCTCGTCCGCCGCTGACCTGACTCAGGCCTCCGGGACGTTCGCCTCCAGCTCGGCGAGCCACGCCGTGGCCGACGCGTCCGAGGGCATCCGCCAGTCACCACGCGGGGAAAGGGAGCCGCCCGCGACGACCTTGGGCCCGTTCGGGAGCGCCGACCGCTTGAACTGGTTGGCGAAGAAGCGCCGGAGGAAGACCTGCAACCAGGACCTGATCGTCGCGAGATCGTATGCGGTGTGGTCCTTCTCGGGGTATCCCGGCGGCCACTCGCCGACCGATGCGTCACGCCACGCGTGCCAGGCGAGGAAGGCGATCTTGCTCGGCCGGTACCCCCTGCGCAGGACGTGGTAGAGGCTGAAGTCGTGCAGCGCATACGGACCGATCGAGGCCTGGGTCGACTGGGGTGTCTCCCCGTCCGCGGTCGGGATCAGCTCGGGTGAGATCTCGGTGTCGAGGACCGACTGCAGGGTCTCGTTGACGCCCTCCTCGGGGAACTGCCCGGAGGAGATGACCCAGCGGATGAGGTGCTGGATCAATGTCTTCGGCACGCCTGCATTCACGCCGTAGTGGCTCATGTGGTCGCCCACGCCGTACGTGCACCAGCCGAGCGCCAGCTCGGACAGGTCACCGGTGCCGAGGACGATGCCGCCGTGGTGGTTCGCCGCGCGGAAGAGGAAGTCGGTCCGGATGCCGGCCTGGACGTTCTCGTAGGTCACGTCATAGACGGGCTCGCCGTCCCCGGCGGGGTGCCGCAGGTCCTTGAGGAGCTGGGTCGCGAGCGGCATGATCGGCACCTCCTCGAAGGTGCAGCCGAGCGCCCGGGCGAGCCGGTAGGCGTTGGACTTGGTGTGGTCCGAGGTCGCGAAGCCGGGCAGGGTGAAGGCGAGTATGTGCGTGCGCGGCAGCCCCAGCCGGTCGCAGGCCTTCGCGGCGACGATGAGGGCGTGGGTGGAGTCCAGACCGCCGGAGACCCCGATGACGATCTTCGGCATCCCGATCGCCCGCATCCGCTGCTCGAGGCCGTGGACCTGGATGTTGTAACCCTCGTAGCAGTCGAGCGCGAGCCGCTCGGGGTCGTCGGGCACGAAGGGGAAGCGGTCGACGTAGCGTCGGAGGCCGAGGTCCTCGCGCGGCGGGTCGAGCCGGATCTCGAGGACACGGTATGCGCTGCTCGCCTGGTCGCGGCTGTCGGCGAAGGTGCCCTGCCGGATCCGCTCCTGCCGGATCCGGTCCAGGTCGACGTCGACGACCGTGCGCTGAGCGGTCTCGGGGAAGCGGGCCGACTCCCCGAGCAGGTCACCGAGCTCGTAGACCATCGTCATGCCGTCCCACGACAGGTCGGTCGTCGACTCGCCCGCCATGGCGGCCGCATACAGGTAGGCGGCGTTGCAGCGGGCACTCGCCGAGCGCGCCATGAGGTGCCGGTCCTCGGCCCGGCCGATCGTGATGGGTGAGGCGGAGAGGTTGAGCAGGACGGTCGCCCCCGCGAGGGCTGCCCTGTGACTGGGAGGCGCGGGGGTCCACATGTCCTCGCAGACATCGACATGGAGGGTGAGGCCGTCGACGTCCACCGCCTCGATGAGCAGGTCGGGGCCGAAGCAGATGTCGCCGTCGCCGTCCGCGCCGGGCCAGTGCGGCCGGTGGAGGAACTGCCCCGCCGTGTCGGCGCCGGAGGCGAACCACCGGGCCTCGTAGAACTCGCGGTAGGTCGGCAGGAAGGACTTCGGCGCGACCCCGATGACCTCGCCCCGGTGGATCGCGACCCCGCAGTTGTAGAGCCGACCTTCGTGCGCGAGCGGCGCACCGACGACGATGACCGGGAGGAGGTCGGCGCTCGCCTCGGCGATCGAGACGACCGCTGCATCAACGGCGTCGAGAAGGACGTCCTGGAGGAACAGGTCCTCGATCGAGTAGCCGGACAGCGACAGCTCCGGGAAGAGCGCCACGGCTACCCCGTCGTCGTGGCAGGCGCGGACCTGCTCGAGGATCCGGGCGGCATTCGTCGCCGGGTCCGCGATCGAGACCGGAACGGTGCAGGCCGCGACCCGCGCGAACCCCTGGTCGTAGATGGCGTCGAACCTCACGGTGGCAGTCTGGCACGTGCGAGGTGCCCGTCGCCGGACAGATGTGCGCGACCACCGCATACGAACGCGGCTAGCGTGGCGGCATGTCACGTCCCGTCCGCATCGCCGTCCAGCTCAAGCCGCAGCACGCGGAGTACCCCGCCATCCGCGAGGCGCTGTCGCGGGTCGAGGAGCTCGGCGCGGACATCGCCTTCACGTGGGACCACTTCTTCCCGCTCTACGGCGACCCCGACGGCAAGCACTTCGAGTGCTGGTCCGTGCTCGGCGCCTGGGCCGAGCAGACGAGTCGCCTGGAGATCGGAGCTCTCGTGTCGTGCAACAGCTATCGCAACCCCGACCTGCTCGCCGACATGGCCCGCACGGTCGACAACATCAGCGGCGGGCGGCTCATCCTCGGGCTGGGAGCGGGCTGGTTCGAGCGCGACTACGTCGAGTACGGCTACGAGTTCGGCACGCCGGGCTCGCGACTCGCCGACCTGGGTGCGGCCCTGCCGCGGATCAGGCGCCGGCTCGGCCGGCTCAACCCGCCCCCGCTGCGCGACCTGCCGGTGCTCATCGGCGGTGGCGGAGAGCGCAAGACGCTGCGACTGGTCGCCGAGCACGCCGACATCTGGCACACCTTCGCCCAGGGCGCAGAGCTCCGCCACAAGCTGGCGGTCCTGGAGCGGCACTGCGAGGCCGTCGGTCGGGACCTGGGCGAGATCGAGATCTCGGTCGGCGTGGGCGGTCGCGGACGCGATCAGACGCTGCCCGGGGCGCCGGAGGTGGAGGGCGCGCCCCTCTATGACATGGGTGCCCGACTTTTCACGATCAGCGTCGGTGGACCCGACTACGACCTAGCGGTCGTCGAGCCCTGGCTGCGCTGGCGCGACGAGCTCAACAGCTGACATCACTCCGGGATGTCGCGGCCCGGCAGCTCGTGCTTGAGGTCGCGGGCGGCGAGCTCGGTGATCGCGTCCTGCGGTGAGAGCCCTTCGTAGAGAAGGCGGTACACCGCGTTGCACAACGGCATCTCCACCCCGAGGCTCGTCGCGAGCAGGTGGACGGCCTTGGCGTTGACGACGCCCTCGGCGACCTGGCCGAGCTCCTCCTGGATGGACTGCAGGCTCCGGCGCTGACCCAGCGCCTGCCCGACCCGGTAGTTGCGGGACTTCGTCGAGGAGCAGGTGAGGACGAGGTCGCCGACACCGCTCAGTCCCCCGAAGGTGAGCGGGTTCGCGCCTCGGGCCATACCGAGCCGGGCCATCTCGGAGAGGCCGCGGGTGATGAGGGCGGCGTGGGCGTTCGCGTCGAACCCCATGCCGTCGGCGAGCCCGGCGGCGATCGCGACGACGTTCTTCACCCCGCCGCCGATCTCGACACCGACGACGTCCTCGGTGAGGTAGGGGCGGAAGTAGGGGGTGTGCACGGCGACCTGCACCCGGCGGGCCTGGGTGAGGTCCTTGCCGGCGATCGTCACCGCTGTCGGGAGCCCCGCGGCCACCTCCACGGCGAACGACGGTCCCGAGAGATACGTGAGCCGCGGGTGGACCTCCGGTGGGAGAACGTCCTCGAGGACCTCGTGCATGAGCATGAGGGTCTCCACCTCGATGCCCTTGGTCACCGAGCACAGGACGACGTCCGGCGCTGCGGTCGGCAGCAGCGGGCGGATCTCCTCCGCTACCTCGCGCATGACCTGGGACGGCACGGCGAGAATGATCAGCTCGGCACCGGCGACCGCCTCCGCGAGGTCCGTCGTCGCCCGCAGCCCGGGACTGAGGTCGATGCCCGGCAGGTAGCGGGAGTTGTTGCCGGTCTCCTCGATCGAGCGGACCGGCTCGGGGTCGATGTCCCAGAGGACGACGTCATGGCCCTTGCTGCGCAGCAGACTGGCAAGCGCTGTCCCCCATGAACCTGCTCCGATGCCAGCGATCCTCATGTCGATGAGTATGCCCGTCGGAAACTGGGGAGGCATCCACCGGGTCGGGAGGGACGCGGACAGGGACAATGGATGACCGTGACCACCTCAGCACGCGAGAGCGACCTGGCCGCCCTGATCCGCGATCACTGCGCGACGATCCCGACCCCGCGGGTCGTCTCCGCCGGGCACCGTGCGCTCCCGACGCGTCTCATCGGTCTCGTCGACTCCATCCTCCCGGAGTACCGGCTCAACATTCTCAACGCCCCGTCCGGGATCCCCACCCGTCCGGGGGTCGTCCACGAGACGTCGTTCGTCGGTCCGGGCATGCGCAGGAGTCCGGAGCTGGCGTATGTGCCGGCCCGCCTCTCGCAGGTGCCGACCCTGTTCTCCCGCACGCTGTTCCCCGACGTCGTCATCCTGCAGACCTCTGCCCCCGTCAACGGCAAGGTCTCGCTCGGGGTGGAGGTCCACATCCTCCCGGCCGCCATCGAGGCCGCGCGCAGCCGGGGCGGGCTCGTGCTGGCCCAGGTGAACGAGCAGATGCCGTACACCTACGGCGACGGTGAGTTCGAGCTCGACGAGTTCGATGGCTGGATCGAGGGGTACGAGCCCATGGCGGGGCCGGCACCTACCCCCCTCGTGGGCGACCACGCCGACTCGGCGGGCGTCATCGGCGAGCTCTGCGCCTCGCGGGTCCGCTCCGGAGCGACCCTCCAGCTCGGCATCGGTGAGGTGCCCGACGCCACTCTCCCCGGGCTGGTGAGGCTGCGGAACCTCGGCCTCTGGACCGAGATGTTCAGCGACGGGGTCCTCGCCCTGGAGGCGGCCGGCGCCCTCGACCCGGACCGGCTCATCGTCTCGTCCTTCGCCGTCGGCTCCCAGGAGCTCCTCGACTGGGTGCACCTCAACGACCGGGTGCGGATGATGCGCACCGAGACCGTGAACGCCCCGGCAAACGTGGCCAGGCAGCCCGGGATGACCTCGATCAACACGGCCATGCAGGTGGACCTCTTCGCGCAGGCGAACGCCTCGCGGCGCAACGCCCGGATCCACTCGGGCTTCGGCGGGCAGACTGACTTCATCGTCGGCGCCCTGCACGCGCCTGGCGGGCAGGCCATCATGGCGCTGCGCTCGTGGCACCCCAGGGCGAACGTCTCGACCGTCGTGCCCCTCGTGGAGGAGCCGGTCACCTCGTTCCAGGCCAGCGCGATCATCACCGAGCAGGGGGTCGCCGAGATCTTCGGGCACTCGGAGAAGGAGCAGGCCCGCTCCATCATCGAGAACGCCGCCCACCCCTCGGTGCGCGAGGAGCTGTGGGAGGAAGCCGCATACCTCGGCCTCACCTGATCTCATCGCCCGTTCGACAGGATCTTCCACAGGAGCAGACATGACCGGCCACATCGAGCCGAGCCGGAGCGGTTTCGAGGCGTTCACGGACCTTGCGCGGGATGAGCCGATCCACATGCTCAACCTCGTGCGCTACCGCGACCTCGCGGAGTACCCGGAGGGCCACGACCACGCGGACAAGGGGTGGAGCGGGCGTCAGGCCTACCGCGAGTACGCCCGCACGAGCGGGCCGGTGTTCGCCCGGGTGGGTGGCGTCATCGGTTGGCAGGGCGCCTTCGAGTGCATGGTCATCGGCCCGACGGACGAGCGGTGGGACGACGGTTTCGTCGCGCAGTACCCGAGCGCCGCGGCGTTCTTGGAGATGATCACCGACCCTGAGTACCAGCAGGCCGCGGTCAACCGGACTGCGGCCCTGGCCGACAGCCGACTCATCCGCTTCTCGCCGGGCTGAGGAGTAGCGTGAACTGAGTGCGGTCGTCCTTCGCCAGCCTCGGTCGCCCCGAGACGCGGTACGCGCCGTCTCCCCACGGCTCCATCGGCTACCAGGTGTTCGGGTCGGGGGACCGGGACATCGTGTTCATCACCGGTGCGATCACCAACCTCGACGCGATCTGGGACGAGCCGACCGCCGTCCGCTTCCTCGACCGGCTCGCCGAGATGGGCCGGGTCATTCAGTTCGACATGCTCGGCTCCGGGGTCAGTGATCCGATCCCGCACCGCTCGATGTGGCTGCCGCTGGAGGCCAACGTCGACACGGTGATGGCGGTCCTCGACGCGGTGGGTGTCGAGCGCGCCGTCGTCTACGGAGACACCGAGGGCGGGTTCTCGGCGATGATGCTCGCCGCGACGTCCCCGGAACGGACCGAGTCCCTCGTCCTGGTCAACGCCTTCCCCAAGGTGACGCGGGCGGAGGACTACCCGATCGGGATCCCGGACGACGTGTTCGAGCGCCTGGCAGAGGGGTACGCCGAACAGCACGGGACGAGTGGCGCGATGCTCGAGCTGACCGCGCCGAGTGTCGTCGATGACCAGCGCTTCCGGAATTGGTTCACCCGGTACCAACGACTCTCGGTCCCGCTCGGGCTGGCCCGCAGCACCTTCGACTGGTACCGGGAGATCGACGTGCGCGCTGCCCTACCGCTCGTGCAGGCGCCCACGCTGATCGTCGCCCGTCGTGACGCGAGGTTCCACCGCGCCTCCCACAGCGAGTACCTCGCCAAACACATCCCGCACGCGAAGCTGCGCATCGTCGAGGGAGCCGACACCCTGCCCTTCCACGCCGGGGACTTCGGTCCGACGCTCGACGCGGTCGAGGACTTCCTCATCGGACGGCAGGTGAGCGTGCGCACGGAGCGCGTGCTGGCCACCGTTCTCTTCACCGACATCGTCGGCTCGACCGTGTGCCGGGGTCGTGGGCGCTCTACGAGGTCACCTCGACCGAGTAGGCAGTCTGATACCCTGGGGGGTATCCATACTGTCGCCGACCCCCGAGAGGATCCTCATGGCCACCCGCGACCTGACCCACGCCGACTTCGAGAAGACCGTCACCGAGGAGGACATCGTCCTCGTCGACTTCTGGGCCGCCTGGTGCGGACCGTGCCGCCAGTTCGCCCCGGTCTACGAGGCTGCCTCCGAGCAGCACCCGGACGTCGTGTTCGGCAAGGTCGACACCGAGGCAGAGCAGTCGCTCGCGGCGGCAGCGGGCATCACGTCGATCCCCACGCTCATGGCCTTCCGGGAGGGTGTCCTCGTCTTCAACCAGCCCGGGGCGCTGCCGGCGGCCGGCCTCGAGCAGGTGGTCGCCAAGGTCAAGGAGCTGGACATGGGGGAGGTCCACGCCAGGATGGCCGCCCTGCGCGCCCTCGCCGACAAGCCTCTGGAGATCTCCGCGGACGACTTCGTCACCGGGCACGCCGAGGGTCGGACCGTCGTCGACGTGCGGGAGCCCATGGAGTACCGCGCCGGTCACGTCCCCGGGGCCGTCCTCATGCCGATGCGCCAGGTGGCGGAGCGAGCCGGTGAGCTGCCCACGGACGAGCCGGTATACGTCATCTGTGCGACCGGCAACCGCAGTCAGTCCATGGCCCAGCTGCTGCGCCGGGCCGGGGTCGAGGCGTACTCCGTCGCGGGCGGGACCGAGGTCTGGGCCGCCGCCGGTCGCGAGGTGGTGACCGGCCCTTACCCACGGGCCACCGACGCCGCGAGCGCCTGACCTCGCCGCCCCGTCCTAGCGGACCTGATGGACGTAGCGCAGCGGCTCGGCAGGACACTCCTCACCGAGCGACATCGCGGCGATGCGTCCCTCCGTGTGCGCGGTCTCGAGCGCGGCGACGGCGCGGTCGCGCATCGTCCACGGGTCGATCGTGTTGATGTTGATCTTCGAGCCACCCTCGAAGCCGGCGAGGGTCGAGATGCGCCACTTGATGACGACGCGCAGCGGCATGGCGACGTCGATGCCGGGCTGCCGGTAGTGCCACTCCTCGTTGCTCGGCACCTCCGGCCCGGCGGCGACGTGGCACGCGTGCAGCAGGTCCGACCAGGAGCGGATCTCCGCGGCCGACATCTGCCACGGTGACGTCGCGGCGGACTTCGAGTACACCTCGAGACTCGGGTAGCGGTGGCCGTAGCCCGCGATGGCGATCGCGTGCTCGTTCTCCGCGATGATGAGGCTCTCCGCACGCGGGTAGGCGACCCCGAAGTCGTTGTAGATGAACGGGTTCTGCCGGGTCCGCCGGATCTCCCGGCGCATGCTCACCCCGAGCTCGTCGATCGCGACGAGCTGCTTGTGGAGGTGGTCGAACGACGCTCCGGCGGGGCTCAGCCAGTTCTGGAAGATGGCGACCTGCGCCGCGAAGACGTTGCCGGTGTAGAGCGCGGCGGCCGCGTCGAGGGTCACCCTGATGTACTCGAAGTGCTCCTCCGGGGTCAGCGTCCCGGAGCCGGCGAGGTCGGTCACGACGGTTGCGTCGTCGACGTAGTGCCGCCGGGGGATGACGACGTCGTGGCAGGACGCGAAGAACTCCCGGCCGCGGGTCAGCTGCTCGTCCTCACTCAGCGAGTCCCACTCCTCGGTGGACATCCCGCCGGCAACCGCTCGCGTGCGGGCGATCGTCCGCACGTGCTCCCGTCCGAGGTCCTCGCCGAGATAGCGGTCGGCGTGCTCGACGCCCGGAGGCGGCACCGCATACCCGTAGTTCTTCTCCCAGTAGTTGAAGTCGAGGATCTGGAAGAGGTTCGGCACCACCCGGAAGTCCGCCACCCCGGACGTGACCGCAGAGGCCGGCAGCGCATACTCCCAGCGTCCGCCGGTCGCCCGCATCCGCTCAGGGGGCGTCTCGAGGTAGCGGTCCGGGCAGAAGGCGCAGTATGCGTTGCGCCGGGTCGGATCGATCGGCTCGGCCGGCTCGTCGGTCCGGCGCAGCGGGCGGTTGGCCCGTCCCGGGACGGTCCACGCGGTCGTGCCGGAGAAGGGATTGGTCTGCTTGACCGTCCCATCGGCCATCCGCCTGATCGGGTGGGCAGCCTCGGGAAGCACGCCCACCAGACTAGGCTGCGAGGGTGCCGGGACGGGGGAGGTCCCACGTAGGCTTGCGGGAGGAGCCCTCTCGGCCCGATCAGCAGTCCGTAAAGGTGAGGAGTAGTTGAAACCATGACCGCAACCCCCGGTGACGGCGCTGCAGCGGCCCAGCCCCTGAGCCCGCCCGACTCCCTCGTGCTGACCGCTCCCGAGGCTCCTCCGCACATCAACGCGACGCAGGCGCCGGCCATGGCGCCCCAGGTGGCGCCCGAGGCGATCCCCGCGCTGGACGCCAAGGTGGACGAGTTCATCACCGCCCTGGAGAAGGCCGAGTCCAAGAGCCCCGAGTTCGCGCGCCAGGCCGAGAACGTCCGGACGATGGGTGACGCAGACATCCGTCGGGCCGCCGAGACCTCCAACCGGATGCTCGAGCGTCCCGTCCGCGCCCTCCAGGAGGGCGGGCTCTCCGAGGGATCCACCGTCGGGAAGACGCTCCTCGAGCTGCGGCGCACGATCGAGGAGCTCGACCCCAGCGGTGGTGGCGCGACGAAGCGGTGGACGAGCTGGCTGCCGTTCCGCGACAACGTGACGGACTACTTCCGCAAGTACCAGTCGAGCCAGAGCCACCTCAACGGCATCCTGCACGCGCTGCGCAACGGCCAGGACGAGCTGACGAAGGACAACGTCGCGCTCAACCTCGAGAAGACGAACCTATGGAACGTCATGGGCCGGCTCAACCAGTACATCTACATCGCCGAGCGTCTCGACGCCCGGCTCTCGGCCCGCATCGCCGAGCTCGAGCTGACCGACCCCGACGAGGCCCGGACACTCTCGCAGGACGTGCTGTTCTACGTCCGGCAGAAGCACCAGGACCTGCTCACCCAGCTCGCGGTGTCGATCCAGAGCTACCTCGCGATCGACATCATCATCAAGAACAACGTCGAGCTCATCAAGGGTGTCGACCGGGCGTCGACGACGACCATCTCAGCGCTGCGCACGGCCGTCATCGTCGCCCAGGCGCTCGGCAACCAGAAGCTCGTCCTCGACCAGATCACCGCGCTCAACACGACGACGAGCGGCATGATCCAGCGGACCTCGGAGATGCTGCGCGACAACTCCGCGGCCATCCAGGAGCAGGCGGCGTCCTCGACGATCGGCATGGAGCAGCTGCAGGCCGCGTTCCAGAACATCTACGCGACGATGGACTCCATCGACACCTTCAAGCTCAAGGCGCTCGACACCATGGCGGCGACCATCGGCACCCTCGAGACCGAGGTGGAGAAGTCCAAGGAGTACCTCGAGCGCGTCCGCAAGCACGACGAGCGCCAGGCGAGCGGCACGCTCGACCTGAACGCCTGACTGGCGAAGGCGCAACCACGAGGTGGGGGTCTGGGACTGGCTGACCGGACGCGACCGGCAGGAGCCGGAGCGTGTGGTCCTGCCTGCCCCGCCCACCGAGGACGATGTGCGCGCGGCGCTCGACGAGGTCGCCAAGACTCTCGTCGAGCGCAACGCGCCCCCCGTCGTGCGCGCCAGGGTCCAGCGCATCGACCGCACGATCCGCGAGACGCTGCCCCGCCTGCGTAACCTCGGGCTCGCCAGCTACGACGGCTTCTCCGTCATGCAGACCGCGACCGACTACCTGCCCGAGGCGCTCGACGCATACCTCCGACTGCCGCGGCAGTGGGCCGACACCCGGCCCATCGAGGGGTACAAGACCGCGCTGATGATCCTCATCGAGCAGCTCGACCTGCTCGCGGCGACGATGGACAAGATCTTCGACGCCGCGAACCGGGAGGACGCCAACGCGCTCATCACGCACGGACGGTTCCTCGAGGCCAAGTTCGGGCACGGCAGCAGCAGCACCCTCACCGCGGACGGCCCGGTGCCTGAGGTGCCCGGAACCGATCAGCCGCCGCGACCGACCAACTCGCTGGACCTCTGAACACCTGACCTCGCAGTCCATTCCCCTCGAGAGAAGCCGGATCTTCGACGATGAGCAACGACCGGACCCGACCGACCTCCCTCAGCGCCGCGATCGCCGCGCTGCTGGAGGTGGCTGCCGCTGCGGGCATCCCGCAGGACGCCGCCCGCGCCGAGGCCGAGTCGCTCGCGGCGACCATCGCCGAGCCGGCGACCGGCGCATACGTGGACTGGGTGCGTGAGACCGGCGGGGGCCGGACCGCGGAGGACTTCATGCTGGCGGCCTCCCGGGGCCGCCGCTACCGCAACGCCGCGACGCCGTCGATGGCGCATCTCACGCTGACGCGGAGCCAGTACGCACCCGCCTATGCCAAGGCGCTGGCCGACGTCGCAATGGCGGCGGTCGGGCTCGGTGAGGAGAACGCGCGCGTCCTCGGCAACGCGACCACGGCTGCCGCGGCACAGCTCGGCGAGGCGGCCCACCACCTGCCGGTGCCCACGCGCCGGCCGGATCCTGCCTCCCAGCCGGACCTCCCCGCGGCCGAGCGCCTGCTGTCGTCGGTGATGCACGAGCTCAAGGACGTCACCGCTCGGATCAGGGGTATGCGGGACGCGCCGAGCCTGCCCGGCTCCACCTTCGACCTGGGCGCGGGACCGACCCACGCACCCGGGTCGTTCGACCTCACGACCGGCGACCGCCGCATACCGGAGGATGCGTCCGGCCTCCCGACCGGAGAGCAGGGCCAGACCGCCGGAGAGCCCCAGGCGGAGGTGGCAACCGAGGCCGAACCTGAGCCGGAGACCCGGTCCGTCCAAGAGCTCCTCGCCGAGCTGGACGAGCTCGTGGGGCTGACCGAGGTGAAGAGCGAGATCCACCGCCAGGCCGCCGTGCTGCAGGTCGAGAAGAAGCGCATGGAAGCCGGGCTGAAGTCGCCGACGATCACGCGGCACCTCGTCTTCACCGGCAACCCCGGCACGGGCAAGACCACCGTGGCCCGCCTCGTGGCCGGCATCTACCGGGCTGTGGGCCTGCTGTCGAAGGGCCAGCTCGTCGAGGTCGACCGCTCCGAGCTCGTCGCCGGCTACCTCGGCCAGACCGCCATGAAGACGGCCGAGGTGTGTGCGAAGGCCAAGGGCGGCGTGCTCTTCATCGATGAGGCGTACTCCCTCGGCGGCGACCAGTACGGCACCGAGGCGATCGACACGCTCGTGAAGGAGATGGAGGACAACCGCGACGACCTCGTCGTCATCGTGGCCGGCTACCCGCTGCCGATGGAGATGTTCATCGCGCAGAACCCCGGGCTGGCGAGCCGGTTCCGCACCCACATCGAGTTCCCGGACTACACCGAGGAGGAGCTCATCGAGATCTTCCGGCTCATGGTCAAGGGTGCCGACTACGACGCCGACGAGACCGTCGAGCAGCGCCTGGCCGAGATCATCGCCTCGACCGAGCGCGGTCCTCAGTTCGGCAACGCCCGCTTCGTGCGCAACCTGCTCGAGGCGGCGATCGGCCGGCACGCGTGGCGGCTGCGCGACGTCGAGGAGCCGACGATCGAGGAGCTGCGCCGGCTCGTCGTCGATGACTTCCCCCTCATCACCTCCCCTCAGGGTGGGACCAGTGGTCCCACCGATGCCCCGAGCTGGCCGTTGTCGGGCACGATGGAGCCTTCGGGTGAGGACGACACGGCAGAGGATTCGGAGGGCAGTCCATGAGTAGCGCCGCGACCGGTGGGCGCGCCGTTGCTACGGCGCCGCCGCCTGCTGCCGGTGCCGCCGTGGCTCCTGCCGGCTCGGCACTCGTCCCGACCACCGTCCCCGCCCCGCCCGCGGCGGCGGCCCCCCGCCTGCCCCTGAGCGCCGACGTCCCGACCGCTCTGGCGCGCTGGCAGGCCGTCCTGGCCATCGCGGTCGTCGCGTGGGCAGTCCTCACCGCGGCCATCCTGGGCAACAGCTTCGACAAGACCCGGACCGGCGCCGAGCACACCGGCCAGCTCATCCGCGTCCACGAGATCGAGTCGAACCTCTTCCTCGCCGACGCGATCGCAACCAACGCCTTCCTCGTCGGAGGCCTGGAGCCGCCGGAGCAGCAGGCGGCCTACGACGCGGCCCTCGAGCGCGTCACGAGCCTCATCGTCGAGGCCGCGGAGGCCCAGCCCGCAGACCGGGCGGTGCTCGAGGCGCTCAACCACGACGTGCTGCGCTACGCCGAGCAGATGCAGCAGGCCCGCGCCAACAACCGGCAGGGGCTCCCCGTCGGGGCGCAGTACCTCCGCGAGGCCAGCGCGCAGCTGCGCAGCGACACCCTGCCGCTCCTCGACAACCTCATCACCTACAACGAGCAGCGCGCGGACGGCTCACTCACCGGCCACACCTGGGTGCTCGTCGTGCTTCCTGGTCTGGTCCTGCTCCTCCTCCTCGGGTGGTTCAACCAGCAGCTCGCGGCCATCTTCCACCGCCGACTCAACCTCGGTCTCGTCGGCGCGGCCGTCCTCGTTGCGGCCGCGACGATCGGTGCCGGAGTCGTGATCGGTAGTCTCGGCAGCGATGCCCGGGGCCTGCGCGAGGGTGCCTTCGCCACGGCGACGAGCCTCTCCAGCGCCCGGACCGCCGCGGGGGACGCGCGGTCGCACGAGAGCCTGCGGCTCATCGCGCGCGGCTCCGGCGCCCAGTTCGAGGAGGGCTGGATCGAGGCGTCCAACCGGGTCCTTACGGAGATCGAGGGTGACCGCGATCTCGAGAACCTGTGGGAGCAGTACACCGCTGCGCACGAGGAGATCGTCGCCGCTGACGAGGCAGGCGACTGGGACGAGGCGGTGGCGCTCGCGACGGCGACCGGCGAGGGCTCGGCGAGCGCCGCACTCAGGGCGTTCGACGAGCGGACGAGCGCTGCAACGGCCGATGCGAGCAGGACCGTCGCGGACGCCCTCGGCCGTGGCTCCTGGCAGGTCGCCATCGCCGCGGTGGCCACGATCCTCGCCGCCGCCATCGCGACAGTGGCTGTCTCGTGGGGTATCACGCAGCGGCGGAGGGAGTTCTCGTGAGCGGCCGACGCATACGTCTTACTGCCGTGCTCGGCTCGGCCGCCCTGCTCCTCACGACCGCGTGCGGCTATGAAGCGACGCCGCTCCCGGAGCCGGCTGAGACCCCCACGCCGACCGCGGCCTCCCCGGCGGCGCCCCAGGAGTGCAGCAACGCCACCCAGTCCTACGACCCGCTCTCGCCCCTGCCCGAGCCGGGCCAGATGCCCGAGGGCTCGACGATGGCGGCGATCCAGGAGCGGGGGCGGCTCATCGTCGGCACCTCGGCGGACACGTTCCTCCTGGCCTCGCGCAACCCGCAGAGCGGCGAGGTCGAGGGCTTCGACATCGACATGGCCAAGGCGGTGGCCCGGGCGATCTTCGGGGACGAGGACCGCATCCAGCTGCGGATCATCACCGCCGCCGAGCGGATCCCGCTCCTCGAGGCCGGTGAGGTCGACATCGTCGTGCGCGCCTTCTCGATGACGTGCGCGCGGTGGGACCAGGTGGCCTTCTCGCAGGAGTACTACCACTCCGGCCAGAAGATCCTCGTCCGGCAGGGGTCGGACATCACCGGCCTCTCCTCGCTGGCCGGCCACAAGGTCTGCGCACCGAACGGCACCTCGAGCCTGGCCAACCTCGTCGCCCTGGCGCCGGACGCGGAGCCGGTCGGTGCGGCGAACCACACCGGCTGCCTCGTGCTCTTCCAGCGCGGCGAGGTCGACGCGATCACCGGCGACGACACCGTCCTCGCCGGCCTGGCTGCCCAGGACCCGTATGCGGTGGTCCTCGACGAGGAGCCGTTCACCGAGGAGCCCTACGGCATCGGGGTCGCGAAGGAGAACACCGACCTCGCCGCCTTCATCAACGGTGTCCTCGAGCAGCTCCGGGAGAGCGGCGAGTGGAACGCGTCCTATCAGCGCTGGCTCGCGCCGTACCTCGGTGACGGGACCGGTCAGCCGGCACCGGTCTACGGGCGGAGCTGACCGGTATGGCTCTTCCGCTCAGCTCGGTCAAGGCCCCGGCTGCCCCGGGTCGACTCGGCGAGCCTGTCGACGTCGAGCAGATGCAGGCGTATCTGCAGCTCCTCGACGAGTGGCTGCGCGCCCGCCGCGACGAGCTGGACCAGCTCGACGAGGCGGCGATGCGCGCCGACCGCGGAGGGGAGGCGGACCGCTCGCTCACGAGCGACCTCACCCTCTCGATGGCCATCTGGAAGGCGGTCTCGGACCGCAACGCCCGCCTCCTCGAGGTCTGGGACGGTGGCCGGGTGCTGCGCAAGGAGCGCGAGCAGCTCGCGTCGCTGCTCTGGGGACGACTCGACGAGGCGACGGCAGGCGGCCTGCAGGTCTCGCTCCCTGAGGCCTGCCGGCTCTCCGACGCCCTTGCTGGTCAGCTGCGGGTCAAGCTCGCCTTCGACCCGGCCGCGGACGCCCAGGTGTCGCGGGTCAAGGCCGCGCGGGCGGCGATCGAGCGGCTGCGCGACCAGCTCGCACTGGAGCCGGCAGGCGTCCGCGCGCAGTGGAACGACCGGTGGACCTCGGCCGCGGCCCGGGTGGCCGACCTCAGCGCCCGGGCCCAGCGTGGAGCCGACATCGGCGGGCTCATCGGCCCGCTCGAGCACGAGCTCGCCCGGATGGAGCGCGATCTCATCGTCGGCAACGCCCAGCGCCGCGAGGCGCTCGGCGCCCTGGCGACCGCCCGCTCGATGCGCGCCTCCCTCGAGAAGCGGCAGGCCGACCTCACCGCGCTGGTGGAGCGGACCGTGCGGACGGTCACGCCTGCACCGCGCTACGCGATTCCCGACGTCGCGGCTCTCGGGCCGGTCCCGGCGACCCCAGCGGCCATCAATGAGTACCTCGACAAGCTCGAGCGGGTCTCGCACGCCATCGGATTCGCCGAGCAGGAGTACCGCGAGGCACTCGATGAGCACTCCGACCTCGTCGCGCTGCTCGATGCGCTCGTCGTCAAGGCGCGCGGACTGGGGGTGGCTGACCACGACGACGTCCTCGCCGCGGAGAAGCAGGCACGCGCGGTGCTCAACCGGGAGCCGTGTCCGATGCCGCTGGCCCGCCAGCTCGTGACGACGTACCAGTCCTGGACCGACACCGAGGGGAGGGTGAGCGCATGATCCGGTGCGCCCAGCCGGGATGCTCCGGCGAGATCGTCGACGGCTACTGCATGGTGTGTGGCATGCCGGGAGGGCCGGCCCAGACGGCACCCGCGGCACCATCTGCGTCCTCGACGGCTCCCACCGTCATGTCCCACGGACCCGCGCCCGTGGTGGCCTCCGGACGCTGCAGCCAGCCCGGCTGCCCCGGAACGATCGCCGACGGGTACTGCACCGTCTGCGGGTCTCCCGCCGGCGCGGCGCCGCAGCGGGGGCAGTCCGAGGCCAGCCCGATCTCAGGTGACTCGTCGGTGGCCACGGCGGCCTCGATCGGCTCGGCGGCGATCGGCTCCGCCCGGGCCAAGGACAGTGGCATCACCCGTCGCGTCCGCTCCGGCAGCGAACGGATGCGCGCGGCCCGCCTCGGGGCCGGGATCACGACGGTCCCACCGGCGCCGGCCGTCGACGCGGCGAGCGCAGTCAAGGAGCACGCCGCGGTCCCCGAGAACCGGAGGGTGTGCAGCGGCTGCGGCAACCCCGTCGGTCGCTCGGTCGACGGCCGCCCGGGCCGGACGGAGGGCTTCTGCCCCAAGTGCCGGACGCCCTACTCGTTCACCCCGAAGCTCAAGGCCGGGGACGTCGTCGCCGGTCAGTATGCGGTGGCCGGCCCACTCGCCCACGGTGGCCTCGGCTGGATCTACCTCGCCCGCGACCGGAACGTCTCCGACCGCTGGGTGGTGCTCAAGGGCCTGCTCAACACCAACGACCCCGACGCGCTCGCGGCCGCGATCGCCGAGCAGCAGTTCCTCGCGCAGGTCGAGCACCCGCTCATCGTCGAGATCTACAACTTCGTCACCCACGAGGGTGCCGGCTACATCGTCATGGAGTATGTCGGGGGCACCTCGCTCAAGGACATCCTCAAGCAGCGGATGGTCGCCAACGGGGGGAAGTACGACCCGCTGCCGGTCGACCAGGCGCTCGCCTACATCTACGAGGTGCTGCCCGCCTTCCAGTACCTCCACGACCTCGGCCTCGTCTATTGCGACTTCAAGCCGGACAACCTCATCCAGGTCGGTGACGCGGTCAAGCTCATCGACCTCGGCGGGGTGCGGCGCATCGACGACCAGCACTCCGCGATCTACGGCACGGTCGGCTACCAGGCGCCCGAGGTCGGTGAGGTCGGCCCGACGGTGGCCTCCGACATCTACACCATCGGTCGCACCCTCCTCGTCCTGTGCATGGAGTTCCGCGGCTATCAGGGCACCTACGTGCACTCCCTGCCACCGGTCGAGTCGACCCCGCTCTTCCAGGAGTACGACTCGCTGTACTGGCTCATCGCCAAGTGCTGCGCGCCGGACCCGGCAGACCGGTTCGCCTCCGCGGACGAGCTGCGCGTGCAGCTGCTCGGCGTGCTGCGGGAGGTCGTCGCGCGTCGCACGCCCGGCACCGCCCTCACCTCTGCGGCCTCGATGCTGTTCACCTCCCCGGCGGTCGCGGGCGGCACCCTGGACTGGTCCCTCCTCCCGCATCTGCGGCCGGACCCCTCGGACCCCGAGTACGCCTTCGTCACCTCCATCACGGAGACCGACCCGACGGAGCGACTGCTGGCCCTGCGTCAGGCACGCACCATCACGCCCGAGATCCACCTGGCCCGCGCCGAGGCCCAGCTCCGCCTGGGCGCGCCCGAGCAGGCCGAGGCGATCGCGATCGAGATGCTGAGGGAGGACCCGTGGGAGTGGCGAGCGCTCTGGGTCCAGGGTCTCGTCGCGCTGTACCGCCAGGACTGGCCCGCAGCTCAGCGTGCGTTCAACGCGGTCTACCGGCAGGTGCCCGGCGAGCTCGCGCCGAAGCTCGCGCTCGCCCTGGCGTGCGAGTCAGGGGGCCTGCTCGATGTCGCCGAGGGTCTGTACGCGACGTGCGCCGCCACCGATGCCAACTACGTGGCGGTGTCCGCCTTCGGCAAGGCGAGGGTCCGCGCTCTCAAGGGTGACACCGCGGGTGCCGTCGAGGCCCTCGACCTGGTGCCCACCACCTCCCGCGGCTACCCGGAGAGCCGGCGGCTGCGTGCCGAGATCCTCCTCGACGGAGCCGGGGACGACGTCGCGGTGCTCGCGCAGGCGCTCGAGAGCGTCTCCGCGGCGCGACTGGACAGCTCGGAGCGTGGACGGTTCACCATCCGCGTCCTCGAGCGGGCCCTGACCTCGGTACTGGAGCACGGCCCCCAGCCCCTCAAGGTCGGGGAGTGGTCGGCGGAGGAGCACTCGCTGCGGGACGCCCTCGAGGAGACCTACCGCACTCTCGGCAGGGAGGCCTCCGACCGTGCCGAGCGCACCGAGTGGGTCCTGCGTGCCAACCGCGCGAGGAACTGGAGCATGACATGAGCGAGGACACCACTCCGGTGACCTACACCCCGGCGAGCTCGCCGTGCCCCACCTGCGGCGAGCCCATCGCCCCCGACGCCAACTTCTGCGAGTCGTGCGGCACCCAGCTCGGCGACGTCACCGAGGCCGATGCCCAGGCCGACGCCCGGGCTGCGCAGCCGTCCCCCGACTCGGGGGTCCTGCCCATCAGCCTGCCGACCTTCATGCTCGCCGACAACGCGTCGGCCCCACCCCGTCGCACGTGCACCGAGTGCGGCGGCACGATCGGTCCCGACCTGTACTGCGAGCAGTGCGGGACCAAGGCACCGAGCGAGCGGGACCACTTCCGGGAGGTCCCGGCATCCTGGGTGGCCGGGGTGTGCGACCGCGGCGTCCGGCGCAGGCGCAACGAGGATGCCCTGGCCCTGGTCGCGAGCGAGACCCCGGGGGAGCGGTGCGTGCTCATCGTCATGGACGGGGTGTCGAGCTCGACGGACTCCGACGTCGCCTCCCTCGCCGGCGCACGCGCTGCTCGGGACCGGCTCGCGACGTCGATCCCGCGCGGCCTCGGGACCCCCGAGTCGCGCGAGTCCGCCGTGCACCAGGCGATCACCGACGCAGCCGAGGCCGCGCAGGCGGCGATCGTCGCGCATACCGAGTCGGCATCGGCGAACCCTGCGTCGGCGACGTTCACCTGCGTCGTCCTCGAGTCCGAGCCCGAGGGCCCGGTCGCCTGGGTCGGCAACCTCGGTGACTCGCGGGCCTACTGGTTCCCCGATGTCGGGGAACCGCTCCAGCTGACCCGTGACGACTCCGCCGCCGAGGCGCTCATCGACGCGGGCGCCCCGCGGGAGGTGGCCTACGGGGACCACCAGTCCCACGCGATCACCGCCTGGCTGGGCCGGGACTCGGAGGACACCCAGCCGCGGATCCGCCGACACCAGATCACCGAGGACGGGTGGCTCCTGGCCTGCTCCGACGGACTCTGGAACTACGCCGTCGAGGTCGGTGACCTCGCAGCGGCGCTGCGTGCGACCGTCGCCGAGGCCGGGGGCGACCCCGAGGCGGTGGCCCTGGGGCTCGTCACGTGGGCCTGTGAGCAGGGCGGGCACGACAATGTCACCGTCGCGGTCGCCAGGGTCGGGGCGCCGGTTGTCGTGGGAGAGACTGGGGCGGACGAGGAGAACGTGACCGACGAGAGAGCAAGCGAGGAGTGACGATGGCTCAGTTCAGTGCGACCGTCTACCAGAACGAGTTCCTGCCCGCCGGGGGGACCGACGTCAATGCGATCGTGACGGTCACGTGCGTCGGGGCCGGGGTCGCAGGCCAGACGGGTGCGGGGGACGCCGGCGAGATCATCATCATCGACACCTCGGGCTCGATGGGCGATGTCCGGATGGAGCAGGCCAAGCAGGCCGCCCAGGCGGCGCTGGCCGAGATCGTCGACGGCACCTACTTCGCGGTCGTCTCCGGCAACGGCGCGGCCTTCCTCGCCTACCCGCACGTGCGCTCCGGCCCCGGCATGGTGCGGATGAACCCGCAGACCCGCCAGGAGGCGGCCCGCGCGATCGCCATGCTCACGAGCGGGGGCGGAACGGCGATCGGCACCTGGCTCGACCTCGCGGGCAAGCTCTTCTACTCCGTGCCGCAGGTCATCCAGCGGCACGCCATCCTCCTCACCGACGGGGAGAACAACGAGTCGCCGGCGGTCCTCGACGCCGCCATCCGCCGGGCCACCGGGGTCTTCCAGGTCGACGCCCGCGGTGTGGGCACCGACTGGCGGGTCGATGAGGTCCGGCGCATCGCGACGAACCTCCTCGGGACGGTCGACATCGCCCCCGAGAACGCGGCGCGGATGAGCGAGGAGTTCCGCTCGATCATGCGCTCGGCCATGGCGCGCGGGGTCGCGGAGGCCGAGCTGCGCGTGTGGACACCGGTCGGTGCCCAGATCCTCTTCGTCCGGCAGGTCTCGCCGACGGTCGAGGACCTCACCTCCCGCCGTCGCCCGGTCAACGAGCTCACCGGCGCCTACCCGACCGGCGCGTGGGCCGACGAGTCGCGTGACTACCATGTCGCCGTCCGGCTGGCGGCGAAGGCGGTCGGTCAGGAGCAGCTCGCGGCGCGGGTCCAGCTCGTCATCCACGACCAGGTCCAGACGCAGGCCCTGGTCAAGGCGAAGTGGTCCGACGACCACAACCTCACGGCGGCGATCGACGAGCAGGTGGCGCACTACACCGGCCAGACCGAGCTCGCCGCGGCGATCCAGGAGGGACTGAAGGCCAAGGCCCTCGGCGACGACGCCACCGCGACGGCGAAGCTCGGGCGGGCGGTGCAGCTCGCCCAGCAGACCGGCAACGAGGAGGCGACGGCGAAGCTGCGCAAGGTCGTCGAGGTCGAGGATGCGGACGCGGGGACCGTGCGGTTGAAGAAGGCCGTCGACAAGGCCGATGAGATGGCCCTCGACACGGCCTCGACCAAGACCACCCGGATCCGGAAGGACGGCTGATGGCCCGCACCTGCCCCGACGGGCACCCCAGCGCCAGCGAGGACTACTGCGACACCTGCGGACTCGCGATCGCCGCTGACGCCGAGGTGGTGTCGGACGGGGGCGCGTCCTCGACGGGCTCGTCCGCGGCCGACTCGCCGGCCCCCTCGACCCAGGAGTGCCCCCACTGCTCGGCGGTGGGGCCGGCCGACGCGTTGTTCTGCGAGGCCTGCGGCTACGACTACACGACCGGGACGCTGCCCCGGCCGGTGGAGCCGCTCAGCTTCCCCATGCCGGCATCGCTCGCCGACCCGGGCCGGCCGATGCCCTCCGAGCCGCACGTCCACGACGAGGTGGCCCCGGCCGAGGTGTCGGAGCAGGCTGCGGTGTCGGCGCCGGTCGAGACGTCGCCTCCTGCAGAGACGCACTCTCCCGCCGACAGCCATCCGGCGCCGTCCCTCGACGAGCCGTGGGTGGCCGAGGTCTGGATCGACCCGGACTGGTACGCGGACCAGGGTTCCTCGGATCCCATGCCCTCACCGGGGATGCCCACGGTGGTCCTCCTCACGCGGACGTCCTCCCTGGTGGGCCGGACGTCCCGCTCGCGGGGGATCCACCCGGACATCGACGTCTCCAGCGACCCCGGTGTCTCGCGTCGGCACGCGCAGCTCACGACCGACGGCACCCGGTGGTTCGTCGAGGATCTGGGGTCGGCCAACGGCACCTTCGTCGGCTCCGCGACCGGGAGCCTGCCGAGCACGCCGATCCCGCCGGGTCAGAAGCGGGAGATCGCCTCGGGTGAGCAGGTCTACCTCGGGGCCTGGACGCGCATCGTCATCCGGCCGGCCGCCGAGGGCGAGCACTGAGGCAACAGGCTCAGCGGCTCACTACTCCTGGAGAATCCTCGTCCAGGGTCGACTCAGGTCGAATGCCCGACCGGTGATCTCGTCCTCGTTCGGCGTGATCGCGACGACGTTGTACTTCAGCGTCGGGATCCACGGGCGTAGCGGCAAGGACTCGACCTCGTGCTCCTCCTCGCCCTCGAGGAGCGTGGCCCTGCCCCGGAGGACGACGGAACTGGCGAAGTCGCCGAGGACCTGGTCGATCTCGAAGGCGACGTCCTCGTTCATGACGATGCCGAGCAGCTTGCTCCCCTCGGCGGTGCGGAAGTAGATCCGCTTCCCGTCCGTCGCGTAGTTGATCGGCACGATGTGGACCTCGCCCGCGAGGTGGTAGGCCAGGCGCCCGAACTCGTGACTCTCCAGGAGGTTCCAGCACTCCTCGAGTGTCAGCTTCTTGACCGGGTTAGCGTCCTCGACCTCGACGGGGCTCGGATCGTACTCCGTCATCTGACTACCTCCATCTCACTCCTGGACATCAGCCTATTCGGTCGGTCTCGAACGTGAAGCCCTGGGTGACGAGTCGCTCGATGAGGGCCTCGCCGATGCCGGTGGCCGGCGTGAGCACACCACTGCGGTCGGGCAGCCGGTCCCCGTCGAGGGCGAGCGCCAGGGCGGCCTGACCAATCATCACCGCGGTCCCGGTGTACCCGGGGTCGCGCTCAGCGCTGACCCGCGTCCGGAACACCGCGCCGGTCGAGGTGCGCGCGAGGACCTCCATGGCGAAGCGGCCGCGCCGCATCGCCTCCTCCGAGGGACCCTCCCCCGGCTTGGGCAGGAACCGGTCCAGGACGGCACGGGTCGGCGGGAACGAGAGCCCGGCCAGTCCCGCGAGCAGACCCGCCGAGAGGGCAGCTCCCTTGAGCGGCGCCTGCGGTGAGCGTCCGAGGTCCATGACCTCGCGGTAGCGGAAACCGCGGCCGTACTCCCAGCCGAGCAGGGCGTTGGAGCGGCGCACGATCCGGGTGTTGAACTCGGCCATGACGAACGGTGCCGTCCAGTGGCCCTCCGGGTCCTGGCGCACCGCCACCGCCCCCAGCCCGGAGCGGAACGCCTTCTCCACCGCCGGACCGAGCGGGGTCACCTTCGCGAGCGGCCCGAGGACCGGCGCTCCCGCCGAGGAGGTATGCGGTGGTCGCCCGTCCACCCGCCCCTCGTCACCGCGGGGCTCCTCGTCGCGGGCCGGGCTCAGGGAGTAGGGGTCCGAGAGTGCCGCCCGCGCTGCCCGGTCGGAGCGGGCTGCAGCCGCCTGGAGGCGGGCGGAGTCGATGGTGCCGCCGGAGATGCCGCCCTTCATCGAGGTGACGTAGAGGACCGTGTCCTCGAGGGTCCCTTCACCGGCGGCCTGGGCGGCTCGTGCGGTCTGGAGGACGCCGAGATCCGACGGGATCGAGTCGAAGCCGCAGGCGTGGACGATCCGGGCGCCGGTGCGCTGCGCCTCCTCGTGGCACTCCTGCGCCGACTGCCGGACGAAGAGCACCTCCCCGGTGAGGTCGCAGTAGTGCGTTCCTGCAGCGGCGCAGGCGCGCACGATGGGCATGCCGTCGCGCGCATACGGCCCGACTGTCGTCGCGACGACCGTGGTGCGGGCGACGAGCGCCTGGACCGCGGCCCAGTCGCGGACGTCGATCTCGATGAGCTCGACCCGCGCCGCCGCCGGACCGAGGTCGGCGACGAGGGCCTCGAGCCTGGCCCGCGAGCGTCCGGCGAACCCGAGCCGGACCCCACCGGGGGCGGTCTCGACGAGGTGGGCCGCGATGAGCCGGCCGACGAATCCGGTGGCCCCGAGCAGGACGATGTCGAGATCGCGTTCACTCATGCATCGAACCTACTCGTCTGCCCGCGTGCCGGGCGCACACTCCCTAGCCTGCTTGCATGGACCGCTTCCCGAACGTGCTGGGCATCATCCAGGCCGGTGGGGCCGGTTCGCGTATGGACGTCCTCACCCGGGAACGGGCCAAGCCGGCACTCCCGTTCGCCGGCTCGTACAAGCTCGTCGACTTCGCGCTCTCGAGCTTCGCCAACAGCGGGGTCGCTGACGTCTGGGTGAGCGTCAGCTACCTGGCCTCGACCCTCGACCCCTATCTGGCCCAGGGCAGGCCGTGGGACCTGGACCGGACGCGCGGCGGCTACCGGCGGGTGGTCCCGGAGGAGGGCGGGGCGACCACGGAGAGCGGGTTCGCCGCGGGCAACGCCGACAACCTCGTCCAGCTGGCCGGCGCCATTGAGGAGTTCGACGCCGACGTGGTCGTCGTCATGAGCGCCGACCACGTCTTCAACCTCGATCTGCGTCCGGTCATCCGGGAGCACCTGACGAGGGAGGCCGGGTGCACCATCGTCACGGCGGAGGTCCCGAAGCAGGATGCCCGCGAGAAGGCCGTCGTCACCGTGGGCGGGGGCGGTCGGGTCACCGGGTTCGAGTACAAGCCGGAGCGTCCCACGGGCACGACCGTCGCGACCGAGATCTTCCTCTACGAGCCGACCGTCTTCCTCGGGGAGCTGCTGCGGCTCCGGCACAAGCTCGCCGGGGGAGCCGAGGACGGCAGCAGCGGCCTGGGTGACTTCGGTGAGCACCTGTTGCCTGCCCTCGTGGACCGGGCGTGTGTCTACGCCACCCCGCTCCCCGGGTACTGGCGCGACGTCGGGCGCCCCCAGGCCTATCTCCAGGCGCACCGGGACCTGCTGGCGGGGAGGGTGGACGTCTTCGACGATCCGCAGGCGCCGATCCTCACCCGCTGGCCCGAGCGGCTGCCCGCGATCGTGCGACCGGGCGGCCTGGTGGACGACGGAGTGCTGTCCCCCGGTGCGGAGGTGCGCGGCACGGTGCGGCGCTCCGTCCTCGGCCCCGGTGTCGTCGTCGAAAAGGGTGCGGTCGTCGAGGACTCCGTCATCGGTGCGGGCGTCCTCGTCGCGGCCGGCGCCCAGGTCAGCACGAGCATCGTCGACGACGGCTGCAGCATCGGTCGGCGGGCGACGGTCGGGGCTCTGCCGTCCGCGAGACGGCTCCGGGACGAGGACATCACCCTGCTCGGCCGGGACTGCGAGATCCGTGGCGCATCAACGGTTCCCGCGGGTGCGAGACTCGAGCCCGGCACGCGGACCTGAGGCCGATTTCCTCGGTGGTCTCTGGCAACAGCACTAGCGTCTCGGCCGCGCATCGCCTAGACATGACATCGACGGCCACCGTGGCCGATCCATGAGGAGGCAGAGCATGACAATCAACCCGGGTATGGAAGACGCGGAGAGCAACGAGACGCCGGCGCTCGACGGCGGAGCCGGACACGACGGTGGTGCCGATGGTGGCGCTGACGGTGGTGCCGGCAACGACGGTGGCGCGGATGGTGGCGCCGACGGTGGTGCCGACGGTGGTGCCGGTCACGACGCCGGTTCCGACGGTGCCGCTGACTCCGGTGGCGACGGCGGTGCAGGTTCCGACGGTGGGGCAGACGGCGGTGCCGACGGTGGGGCCGACGGTAGCGCGGGGCTCGACGGCGGAGCCGGCCGCGACGCCTAGAGCCGCATGACACCTCCATCGGAGACGCACTCCTCGGCCGGTGCCCTGTCCCGCCTGCTCGGCGGGACGGGCCCGGCCGAGTTCGCCGACGCATACTGGGGCGCTCGTCCTCACCGCCGCGCGATCGGCGACGTCGCCGACCTCTTCTCCGCCGCCGCCGTCGACGAGCTCATCTCGGTGCGCGGCCTGCGTGCGCCGTTCCTGCGCGTCGCCAAGGACGGGCGCACCTTCGGGGACAAGGAGTTCACGAGCGGCGGCGGGGTCGGTGCCGCGATCGGCGACCAGCTCAACGACGACCTCATCTGGCGACACTTCGAGGCCGGGGCGACCCTTGTCCTCCAGGGCCTGCACCGGACCTACGAGCCGGTCCTGCGCTTCACGCAGGGTCTGGCCGCCGACCTCGGCCACCCGTGCCAGGTCAACGCCTACATCACGCCGCCACAGAGCACAGGCTTCAGCGACCACTACGACGTGCACGACGTCTTCGTCGTCCAGGTCGAGGGGGAGAAGCGCTGGCGGATCCGCGAGCCGGTCTGGCCACTGCCGCTGCGCGACCAGCCGTGGGACCAGCACCGGGATGCCGTCGAGAAGGCGGCCGAGCGGGAGCCGCTCGAGGAGTTCGTCATGACTCCGGGGGACGTGCTCTACCTGCCCCGCGGGTACCTGCACTCGGCCACCGCTCTCGGCGACATCTCGATCCACCTCACGATCGGGGTGCACCAGTGGACCCGCCACCACCTCGCCGAGCAGCTCGTCGCCGCAGCCCTTCAGTCGCTGGGCAGCGACGAGATGACCCGTGGGTCCCTGCCGCTCGGGGTCGACGTGGCCGACCCCGCAACCCTCGGCGAGGAGATCTCCGCCGTCCGCCAGGCGCTCGCCGATGCCCTCGCCGAGGTGCCGGACCGGACCGTCACCGCAGGTCTCGCGGGCCGGGCCAGGGGCGCGCAACGCCCCGGCCCTCTTGCGCCGCTCGCGCAGCTACGCAGCGTCCAGGCCGGGACCGACCGGGTCGAGCTGCGCGCCCACCTCTACCCCCGGCTCCGGACCGAGCCACTCCGCCTGGAGACCAGGCTCGGCACGTTCCCGCTGCGTGTCGATGACCGGTCCGAGATCGAGAAGCTGCTCGAGACCGGCGGTCCGCTCTCGGTGGGTGCCGACCTCGCTGCGCGGCTGCTGCGGGCGGGCATCTGCATACCATCGGCCCTGTGACGTCCCTCCGCCCGGCCGACGACCGGCTCGGCCCTGACACGTGCAGTGTCGGGGCCCGGCTGCGCCGTGATCCGCTGGTCGGCAGCGCACCGCCGGCCCGCGGATGGCTCGTCTTCGAGCACCCCGGACCGTGGCCGACCAAGGCGAGCGCGGTCTTCGGCTCCCTCGGCCCGCAGCTGGACGCCCGCACCCTGGCCCAGGAGGTCCGGCCGATGCTCGTGCGCCGGCCGGGGCGGGAGTCACCGGCCACGGCGTGGTCGTGGTGGTTCGTCGACTCGGTGACCTCGACGTGGACCACCGGGCTGTGGACCGCCGTCGACGACGTGGATCGCGTGCTCGACCTCGTCGACGTCCGACGCGAGGAGGCGAGGGAGCGGATGACCCCCGCGGACCCGATGATCCTCGTCTGCACCCACGCCAAGCACGACGTCTGCTGCGCGGTGCGCGGTCGTCCGATCGCCGCCGACCTGGCCCGTCGCTGGCCCGAGCTGGTGTGGGAGTGCAGCCATCTCGGCGGCGACCGCTTCGCGGGCAACGTCGCGATGCTGCCGGACTCCACGTTCTACGGCGGCCTCGAGGCGGACCAGGCCGAGCAGGTCGTCGCGGACCACCTGGCAGGCATGGTCAGCCTCGAGTACTACCGCGGCTCCGGGAAGCACACCTCCGCCGCCCAGGCGGCGGTCGCCGAGCTGCTGCGACGGCACGGGTCCCGTCGGCTGCACGACCTCGAGGTCGTGGGGGTGCACGCGGTCGGTGACGGCGTCTGGGACATCGACATCGAGGGGGTCGGCGACCTGCCGCCGCGTACGACGCTCACCGTGGAGCGGCACTGGCGGGCGCCGGAGCGGCTCACCTGCAGCGGACTGGAGCCCAAGAAGGCGGCCGAGTATGCGGTGCGTGCGTAGGCTCTGAGCGTGACCTCGCCCTCGGGGGACTCGATCGTCGCCGCTCTCCGTCGCCGCGGCGTGGAGGACGTGTCCGTGGACCGGGCGCTGCGCTCGGCCTACTCCTTCGACGCCTCGCTCTACCGGGTGGAGCCGGCCGCGGTCGCGAGGCCGCGCTCGCCTGCGGAGCTGGTGCCGATCGTGCGTGCCTGCGCCGAGCTCGGTGTCCCCGTCACGGCCCGAGGTGCAGGGACCTCGATCGCCGGCAACGCGGTCGGCCCGGGTGTCGTCGTCGACTCGAGCAGGCATCTCACCGGCATCGTCGCAGTGGACGAAGAGCGTCGTCAGGCGGTCGTCGAGCCGGGCGTGGTCCATGCCTCCCTCCAGCAGCGGGTGCGTCCCCTGGGTCTGCGGTTCGGGCCGGACCCCTCGTCCCACACCCGCTGCACCATCGGGGGCATGGTCGGCAACAACGCCTGCGGGACCCGGGCGCTGGGGTACGGCCGCACGAGCGACAACCTGGCGGCGGCCTCCCTCGTCCTGGTCGACGGCGACGTCCTCACCGTGTCGCGGGACCAGTCCCGGGACGAGGTCCGGCGTCTGCACCCCGCCTGGTCTACTGCGCTGGACGCCGTGGATCGCGAGCTGGCCCTGGTGCGAACGGAGTTCGGACGTTTCACGCGCCAGGTGTCCGGCTACGGGCTGGAGCATCTCCTCCCGGAGCGGTTCGACGCTGCGGCCTTCCTCGCCGGCTCGGAGGGCACGCTCGGGCTGCTCAGCGAGGCCACCGTCGACCTCGTGACCGACCCGCCGGCAACGGTCCTCGTGGTCCTCGGGTTCGGGTCCATCGGTGAGGCCGGGGACGCCGTACCCCTCGTCCTCGAGCATTCCCCTCGTGCCTGCGAGGGCCTGGACCGCCGCATCGTCGACATCGTGAGGGAGCGGTTCGGCCCCCTCGCCGTCCCGGCTCTGCCGCCCGGTGCCGCATGGCTCTTCGTCGAGCTCGCGGGTGACACGGCGGAGGAGGTCGCCGAGGCGGGGCAGCGTCTGCTCGGGGCATTCGGGTCCGGGAGCGGCCTCGTCGTCACCGACCCGCTCGCCGCCACGGCACTCTGGCGCATCCGCGAGGACGGCGCCGGGCTGTCCGCCACCTCGCCGCGCGGCCGGCCGGCACACGCCGGCTGGGAGGACGCGGCCGTGCCGCCGGAGCGCCTCGGCGCCTATCTCCGCGACTTCGACGACCTCCTTGTCGCGCACGACCTCACCGGCCTGCCCTACGGACACTTCGGCGACGGCTGCCTGCACATCCGCATCGATGTGCCGCTGGACGACCCCGGTCCCTACCGCGCCTTCGTGGCGGACGCTGCCGACCTCGTCGTGTCCTACGGCGGCTCGCTCAGCGGTGAGCACGGCGACGGCAGAGCACGTTCGGAGCTACTCGCCCGGATGTACTCACCGCAGGCGCTGGCCCTCATGCGCGCGGTGAAGCGGGCCTTCGACCCCGACGGCCTGCTCAACCCCGGCGTCCTCGTCGACCCCGCGCCGCTCGAGTCGGACCTGCGGCTCCAGGGCATGTCCCGGGAGGGGCTCGCCGGATCGCTGCGCTGCACGGGGGTGGGGCGCTGCCGGGCAGAGCACTCCGGTCCCGGCATCGTCATGTGTCCCTCCTATCTCGCGACGTCCGAGGAGGTCGACTCCACCCGCGGGCGGGCGCGGGTCCTCCAGGACGCGATCACCGGCCGGCTCCCGCTCGGGCTGCAGGACCCGGCGGTGGACGAGGCGCTCGAGCTGTGCCTGTCGTGCAAGGGCTGTCTCTCGGACTGCCCGACCGGCGTGGACATGGCGCACTACAAGTCCCTCTGGCTCGAGCAGCGGTATGCGTCCCAGCCTCGTCCGGTCACCCACCACACCCTGGGGTCGCTGCCGCGCTGGCTGGCTGCACTGCGCCGGGTGCCGCACCCGCTCGGTCGACTCGCGGGACTGGGCCTGTCGGCGGTCCAGGGCCGCGGCGTCCTCCGGCTCGCGGGGGTCGACCCGCGGCGATCACTGCCGCGACCGGCTGCGCGTCGGCTCGACCGCCGCGTCAGGACCAAGCCGGGCGCTCCTGGCGTCGTCGTCCTCGTCGACACCTTCACGGAGGCCTTCGCGCCGGAGATCGCGACCGATGCCGCCGCGGTCCTGCGCAGCGCGGGCTACTCGGTCACCTTCACCCGCCAGGGCGTCTGCTGTGGGCTCACCTGGATCAGCACGGGCCAGCGGGACGAGGCCCGCTCCCGGGTGGGGGAGCTGGTGCGGCTGCTGGAGGCGGCGGCTGCTGCCGGTGTCCCGATCGTGGGTCTCGAGCCGTCCTGCACCGCGGTGCTGCGGGGCGACGCGGTCGAGCTGCTCAGGGGGACCGAGGACGAGGCGGGCGCTCGTGCGGTCGCGGGCGCGACGCATACCCTCGCGGAGCTGCTGGACCGCACCGACGGCTGGCAGCCGCCCGACCTGAGCGACCTGCGGGTCGTCGCCCAGCCGCACTGCCACCAGCACGCAGTGATGGGGTATGCGGCGGACCTGGCCATCCTCGAGCGTGCCGGGGCGGCGGTGCACCGGCTGGGCGGGTGCTGCGGCATGGCGGGCGACTTCGGCATGGAGATCGGTCACTACGAGGTGTCCGTGCGCATCGCCGAGCAGCAGCTGCTCCCGGCGCTGCGCGCCGACCCGCAGGCGGTGCTGCTCGCGGACGGGTTCTCGTGCCGCACCCAGGCGATGGACCTTGCGCACCGGGAGGGCCGGCACCTGGCGCAGCTGCTCACCGGCGCTCAGCCGGTGAGCAGGTAGCCGGCCGCGCCGACGAGAGCGGCCAGCAGCAGTCCCACGCTGGCGTGGACCAGCGGCGAGCGGGCCAGGACGCCGACGAACTCGCGGAGGATCGCAGCCGGGAAGTAGTAGTGCGCCGTCCGCGCGCCCACGACCTGGGCCTCGATGCCGAGCTCGCGGCTGATGATCGCGGCGCGGAAGGCATGGAAGTCGTTGGTCGCGACGACCATCGAGGCGCCGAGCCCGCGCTCGTGGAGCAGCTCCCGGGTGCGCAGGAGGTTCTCCTCGGTCGTCCGCGAGGCGGTCTCCGCGATGACCCGGTCGGCGGGCGCTCCGGCGCGCACCGCATACGCAGCCATCGCCGTCCCCTCGGCGACGGTCTCGTCCGGGCCCTGCCCGCCGGAGCACACGAGGACGGTGGGCGCGTCCGGATCGGAGGCGAGGATCTCGTCGAGCGCCTCCATGCCGCGGTCGATCCGGGCCGCGAGCAGGGGCGGGACCCGCTCGCCGAACACGCGCGAACCCAGCACCACGACCGCGTCCGCCGGCCAGGTCGGGGTGCGCCGCGCATACCACTGGCCGTAGGCGAGGAAGGCGAGGAAGAGCAGACCGAGGTAGCCGGTGACCGCCATGCCCCCGACGGTGAGCGCGACGAGCCAACGCGTGTGGGTGACGATCGCGACGACGGTGAGGCTGAGCAGACCCACGATCGCGCCCGCGGTGAGCAGGGGGAGCGCGGTGGCGACACCGAGGCCCTCGCGGCGCACGGTGAGCAGTCCGGTGCCGACGAGGTAGGGGAGGACCGCGAGGCTGGCCACCGCGAGGGCAAGGACCCCGACGGCGGCGACGCCGAGCTCGATGGCGGGGGAGAGCGACCCGAGCGCGCTCATCGCAGTGCCGATGACGACGACGGTGGCGACGAGGGCGACGACCGCCTGGCCGAGGCTGCGGGGGTCCGCCTCGCGGGCCCGACCCGTCTGGAGATCCCGGCTGCGGGTGTCGACGACCGTGAGGCCGGCGGCCCGCCCAGACAGCCCGCGCGGATGACCGAGGAGCACCGCCGCTCCCGAGAGGACGATCCACAGGGTGGAGAGCGCGGTCAGGGCCTCCAGCCCGAGGAGATCGCCGAGGGCGTCGAGGGCGAAGTAGCCACCCGAGCCCGCTGCGAAGCGGACCGTCATGGCCAGGCCCCCAGGAGCCTGGCCGTCGGTCGTCACCGGCCGGATGCTCGTGATGAGCTGCCCGAGGGTGGCGCCCCGGGTGAAGCGCGGGAGCACGCCGAGCATGAGGACCGCGACCGCAAGGGTCGCCGCGCCCGCGAGCCGGCTGTAGGGCACCTCCTCGCCGAACCAGCCGGCGTCGCGCGCCGCGATGGCGAGCGGGAGGTAGACGAGGAAGCCGACGACGTGGACCGACACCACGTCCGCGGCCATGCCGACGAGGCGACGGCCGCGGGTGACCTCACGGGGTGCGTCGGTGGGGAGGACATCCTGGCCCGGGACACGTCGCAGGAGTGGTGCCGCGGTCACCCCGAGCGCAGCGCCCAGGGTGTTCGTCAGGAGGTCGTCGACGTCGAACAGGCGGTAGCTGCACGGGTAGAGCCCCCACACGCCCGTGAGCTGGGTGAGCTCGATGAGGAGGGAGAGGGCGAAGGCCGCCGCGACGACCCAGCGGGCCCGCGCTCCCGTGAGGTGCCGCACGAGCATGCCGAAGGGGACGAACAGCGCGACGTTGAGGATGAGCTGGAGCAGCGCCGGATCGCGCAGGCCGTTGGCGGCGAGGTCGAGGTCGCCCAGTGATGCCAGCGGCCGCAGCTGTGCAGTCGTGCACTGCACGGTCTCCGGGTCGGGCAGGGGGACGATCGTGTGGGTCCACAACGCCATCCCGTAGATGACCGCACCCGCCGCGATGATGGCGTGCCCGTAGCCGAGGGTGCCCCGCCGCCGATAGCTCCACGCGAGGTAGGGCACGAAGAGCAGGGGGAGGAGGAGCAGGCCGAAGAAGACGGCGAGGACCGCCGAGACGCTGAACCCGCTCACGTCACCTCCGTCAGCTCGCGCGCAGGCTCAGGCGGCCTGGAATGGGCTCAGATCTCGGGGTCAGAGGTACTGGCCGGTGCCCTCGTGACGGGGGGCGGGCGGCGGTGCGCTCGGCTGTCCGGGGCGCACACCGGGCGGCAGCTGGCGCATCTGCTGCAGCGTCGCCTGGGCGGCCATCTGCTGGGCGACCAGCGCCGTCTGGATGCCGTGGAAGAGTCCCTCGAGCCAGCCCACGAGCTGCGCCTGGGCGATGCGGAGCTCGGCGTCGCTCGGGCTGTCGTCACTGAACGGGAGGGCGATCCGGTCGAGCTCCTCGACGAGCTCGGGCGCCAGTCCCTGCTTGAGCTCCTCGATGGAGCGGGCGTGCACCTGGGCGAGGTGTCCGCGGCCCGCCTCGTCGAGCGGGGCGTTGCGCACCTCCTCGAGGAGCGACTTGACCATCGACCCGATCCGCATCACCTTGGCGGGCTGCTCGACGAGGTCGGTCGGCCTGCGGGGGCCGTCCTCGTCGTCCTTCTCAGCCTCACCCTCCTGGCCCGGGTGGCCCCCCGGAGCGGGGACGTCCGCGATGCCCATCCCGGTCGGGGTGACGACGGCGATGCGGTCGCCGTTGCCGGACGTCACGTGGGACTGCCCCTGCTCTTGGTCGCTCGTGCGCTCGGTGTCAGGTGTCTCGGTCATTCTCCAACCCTACGTCGTGGGGGGGTAGGCGCCCGGGAACGGGCAGTCCCCTGGCGCACACGTACCTAGACTCGGGACCGTGAGGCAGAGTGGCCCGTGTCAACCCGCGATCCGTCCACCGGCGACCGCGATGATGACGACCGTCAGGGCCATGATCGCCGGTAGCGCCCGCCCGGGGGTCCCCAGGAGGAGCATCGCGACGCATCCCGCGGCGGCGAGGAGGACCACGGTGACGACCACCGCCGGCAACCCCGATCCCAGGAGCACCACGACCACGGCGCAGGCGAGCACCGCGGCAGCGACCCGGCGCGAGGCCGGCTCCCCGATGCGGTGCGGCAGACCGCGCACCCCGGTCCTGGCGTCGTCGGCGAGATCCGGCAGCACGTTCGCGAGGTGCGCCGCGATACCCAGCGCCGCTCCAGCGACGGTGAGCCAGAGCGGCGCCCACTCGTCGCTCGCGTGCAGGGCAGGGACGCTCGGCAGGAGCCCGAACGCGACCGCATACGGGATCGGGGAGGCGGGAGTCGACTTCAGGCCGAGGTTGTACGCCCACCCCATGGCGACCATGCCGAGCAGGTGCACGAGTCCTGGCACGAGACCGAGCAGGAAGGAGGCGACGATGGTGAGCAGGAGTGCCGTCCCCGCTGCGACCCGGAGGGTCTGCACCGACAGGGACCCCGAGACGGCCGGCTTGTCCGTCCGTCCCACCGAGCGGTCCCGGTCGGCGTCGATCGCGTCGTTGCTCCAGCCGATGGAGAGCTGGCCGGTGAGCACGGCGGCCCCGACGGCCACGAGCTCGCTCGGGCTGCCCCCGAACCCGCGCGTCATGAGCACCGCCGCGGCAGTGACCACGATGGTGGGTCCGGCGTGAGCGGCGCGAGCCAGATCCAGGGCCCGGGACATGGAGCGAGGCTAGCGTCCCGTCCCAGCTCGATCGCGTCAGTCGCCACCGCCCTGCCGCCGCACCGCTACGAGCAGCGGGAGCTCACCGACGCCTTCGCCGCAGTCGTCGGGCTCAACGGCAGTGGAGAGGGCAACCTCCTGCGCCGGCTGCACGACAACGCGGGAGTGGCGAGCAGGCACCTCGCCCTGCCGCTGGAGCGCTATCCCCTCGACGGGTTCACGGAGTCCAACGACGAGTTCCTCCGCGTCGCCGTCGACCTCGCCCACGAGGCGCTGGAGACGGCCCTGACCCAGGCTGGGCGCGCGGCCTCGGAGATCGACCTCATCGTCACGGCCACGGTCACCGGGCTGGCGGTGCCCTCACTCGACGCCCGGCTCGTCCGCCGCGCCGGTCTGCGGCGGGACGTCAAGCGGATGCCCCTCGTGGGTCTGGGTTGCGTCGCCGGAGCCGCGGGACTGGCGCGTGCGCACGACTACCTCGTGGGACATCCGGACGCGCTCGTCGCCCTCGTCTGCGTCGAGCTGTGCAGCCTCACCGTGCAGTGTGACGACCGCTCGACGGCGAACCTCGTGGCCTCGGGACTGTTCGGTGACGGCGCCGCGTGTGTGCTGCTCGCTGGGCCCGACCACGAGCTCGCCCGACGGGCCGTACCAGAACGTGACAATAGGAACGTTCTGGTACGCCGCCTGGCCGAGGCCGAGGCCGGGGCCGGGGCCGGGGCCGGGGCCGGCGGGAGGCGAGGGCCCCGGCTCTCGGTGCTCGCCTCGCGGAGTCGGTTCTACGACGACACCGAGCGGGCGATGGGCTTCGACGTCGGAGAGCACGGACTGCGCATCGTCCTCGACGCGGTCGTGCCGGACCTCGTGCGCGCGAACCTCCGGGCTGACCTCGACGGTTTCCTCGGCGACCACGGGCTCACGCGGGAGGATGTGGACTTCTGGGTCGCCCACCCGGGCGGGCCGAAGATCCTCGACTCCCTCGCCGAGGCACTCGAGGTCCCGCCCGAGGCGCTCGCCGTGACGTGGCGCTCGCTGGAGCAGGTCGGGAACATGTCGTCGGTGTCGGTGCTCCACGTCCTCCACGACACCCTCCGCGACGTCCCGCCGGCACCGGGCAGCACCGGGGTGCTCCTCGCGATGGGGCCCGGGTTCTGTAGCGAGCTCGTCCTGCTCGAGGCGTCATGAGGCGGGGCCTGGCGCTGGCCGTCGTCGCGGCGGTGGGTCTCGAGCGCGTCGCCGAGCTCGTCGTCGCCCGACGCAACGAGCGCTGGGCGCGGGAGCAGGGTGGCGTCGAGTACGGCGCCGGGCACTATCCCGTCATGGTCGCCCTGCACACCGGCCTGCTCACGGCGATTCCGCTCGAGGTAGTCCTCCGGGACCGGCAACCGCCCCGGACCTGGCCACTGCTGCTCGGGACCTGCCTCGCCGCGCAGGGACTGCGGTGGTGGTGCATCGGGACCCTGGGACGCCGGTGGAACACGCGCGTCATCGTCCTCCCGGAGAAGCCGCCGATCGTCGCCGGTCCGTACCGTGTCCTCGACCACCCGAACTATGTCGCCGTCGTCGCGGAGGGACTGGCTCTCCCGCTCCTCGCCGGCGCGACGCGCACGGCCGTCGGCTTCTCCCTCGCCAACGCCCTGCTGCTGCGACACCGGATCCGGGTGGAGGATCAGGCACTGGGGCGGCTCGGGCCCGGGTCGTGACCACCGACCTGCTCGTCGTCGGCGGCGGACCGGTCGGACTCGTCACCGCGCTCGAGGGTCGGCGGGCCGGACTCGAGGTCACGGTCATCGAGCCTCGACCGGCGCCGATCGACAAGGCATGCGGGCAGGGGATCATGCCCGCGGGGGTGGGCCGCTTGTGCGAGCTCGGCGTCGAGCCGCATGGTGCCGAGCTGACCGGCATCACCTATGTCTGCGGTGACCGGCGCGTCACCGCAACCTTCCGACAGGGCACGGGTCTGGGAGTGCGCCGCACGGAACTGCACGCCGCGCTCGTCGCTGCGGCTGACCGTGCCGGGGTGCAGATCGTCCGGGACACGGTCGGCTCACTGACGTCGCACGGGTCGCGGGTCGTCGTCACCACCCGCTCGGGTCGCGAGCTCACGGCCTCGTATGCGGTGGGCGCCGACGGCCTGCACTCCCGGGTGCGACGATTCGTCAGCTCGCGGGTCATGGCGCCGAAGCGCATGCGACGGTTCGGGTTCGTCACGCACCTCTCCGGGCCCACGCATACCGGGCCCCCGCATACAGAGTGCGTCCAGGTGCACTGGGGCGGGACGGGAGAGGTCTATCTGACGCCACTTCCGGAGGGTCGGACCGGTGTCGCGATCCTCGCCCGGGCCGGGGCCGACCCGTTCGAGGTCCTCGCCGTGTGCCCGGAGATCGCGAAGCAGGTCCGAGCTGGTGGGGCGGATCCGCTGCGGGGGGCCGGGCCGTTCCTGCAGGTGCCCACCCGGCGGGTGCGTGACCGCGTCCTCCTCGTGGGGGATGCCGCGGGGTACGTCGACGCGCTGACCGGCGAGGGTCTCTCCGTCGGCTTCGCCCAGGCCGGGGCGGCCGTGCGGGCGATCGTGACCGGGGACCTGAGGTCCTACGAGAGGGCCTGGTGGCGAGCCAGTGCTCTTCCCCTCGGGCTGGCCGCGGGTCTGGTGACGGTGACCGCCGCGCCTGCCGTGCGGCGTCGGATCGTGCCGGCCGCTGCGGCCCTGCCGTCGGTGTTCGGGTCGATCGTCGGTGTGGTGGCCGGAGTGGCAGATGCACCGGCGCCGCTTGTGGCGCGGTGATGCGTCAGCCCGACTGCTCGGCGAGCCAGAGCTCCTCACGGCCGACGAAGACCGCCACGTCGACCTCGTTGCCCTCCGGGTCGGCGATGGTCCAGCCCTCCGGTGAGGCGTCACGGACGACCGTCCCACCGGCCGCGACCGCGGCGGCGATCCGCGCCTGGGCCTGGTCGTCGGGGACGAAGACGTCGACGTGGATGCGGTTGCGTTGCGCGCGGCGCTCGGTGTCCGACGGGTCGAGGTTCTGGAAGAACAGCGTCATGTTCAGCTGGCGCGGGTCGACGATGTCGGTGACGCCGTTGCGGGGGTCCTCGTCGTAGCCGAGGACGGCCCGCCAGAAGGCCCGCGCCCCCGGGATGTCGACCGCGTCGATGCCGACCTGGACGAAGCGCGCCCGGGTGGGATCAGCGGTGAGCCCGAGACCGCGCACCGCCTCCTGGATGCGGGCGGCGAGCGGCTGGTACCCCTCGTCCATCTCCCAGCGGTCCTTGCCCGAGTCGATCATCACGAGGCCGGGCCGCAGGTCGACCCCGAGTGGCAGACCCGCCTCGTCGGCGAGCCCGGCCACGATCTCGGCGACCTCGACCGCCTGCGCCGAGGAGTGTGTCGGATAGGCGGCGACAGCGGCGAAGACCAGCCGCCAGTCCTCGGTCTCCGGTTCCGGCCAGCGGTCGGCTCCCTCCGGAAGGGGCAGGATGTCCACCTCGTTCCCCTCGGCGTCGGCGACCGTCGCGTAGTAGCCGTGCTCGGCCACCGACGCCGCACCGAGGGACCGGGCGGCCTCCAGGGACGCGACGGCGGCCGGCTGCGTGGTGACGGAGTCGAGGTGGAGCCGGTTGCGCAGCGGGCGCGGCACGTCCTGCTCCTGGAACCAGATGGCCGGGTGCCGGCGCGCGGGATCGACGAGGTCGTCCTCACCCACGCGCTCGTAGCCCAGCACGCTCGCCCAGAACGGCAGCACCGCGTCACGTTCCAAGGCGTCGAACGCGAGCTGGACGTCCTGGACGGCGGCCGGGTCGGCGGTGAGCCCCAGCTCGGCTGCGGCTGCGGAGATCGCGCGCGCGAAGGTGACGGTCCCGGCCTCGTAGCCCTCCTCGGTCCGCAGCAGCCGGACCTGCAGCCCGCTTGCGCGCAGGTCGAGGTCCGGGAGCGGGACCCCTGCCTCCTCGGCGAGCTCGGCGACCTTGCGCACCAGGGCCGCGCCGGCGCGGTGCGATGGCGCCTCGAACCAGGCCGCGGCGCCCCATCCGAGGGCCCGCCAGTCGCGCATACCCTCGCTCTGCTGGAGCTGGAGGGAGGTCAGGTGCGGCTGCGTCGCGGGCATCTGTCCAGCGTGTCACCGGACCGGTTCGTTGTCATCAGATCGGAGCGCCACAGCGCTCCGACCTGGGGAGGAACGAACCAAACACGGGTGGTGTGGATCAGTCGGCGCGGCGCGTCACCGTGGGGGCCCGGCGGACGGCAAGGGCCGAGATGAGGGCGGCCAGGAGTGGCACCCCGACGACGACGACCGCGAGGAAGCCGTAGGGGATCTCGATGAACGGGCCGATTGTCTCGTTGCTCCCGTCGATCGAGAAGCTCGTGGTCAGGGAGCGGGCGAAGGCGATGCCGGGCACGATTCCGACGGCGAGACCGAGCACCGCACCGATGGCGGCACCGGTGAAACCTTGCGCCGCGGCCATCGCGCGACGAGTGCCGCGGGTGGCGCCGACTGCGGCCAGGGTCGAGTCGTCCCTGCGCTGCTCGGCCATCGACAAGGCGGTCGAGGTCAGGATGATGACGAGGAGGATGAAAGCCGCGGCGGCGACGAGGATCGTGAAGAACTTCGTCATCTCGTCGACGAAGCCGCGCTCGACGAAGAACCCGGCACTGTCGAGCCGCTCGACGATGAGCTCCTCGTCCTCCGCGCTGATCTGTGAGTTTGGCGCCGCGGTGACGAGGTACATCAGGTCTCCCTCGGAGTCCAGCGACCACGCGGAGTCCACGGCGAGCTCGAGGGGGACCAGAGCGGCGACGCCGATCGGCAGCGCTCCGGTCCGGCGGGCCTCGTTGGACACCGTGAGGAGCGGGAGCGGGCGCTCCTGCGTGACCACGATGTCCCGAGGCTGACCGGTCGACTCCTCGAACACATACGTGCCGGACCAGGCCGTCACGGTGCCCCCGCTCAGTCTGGTCGACTCAAGAGCGACGACGGCGCCCTCCCGCACCTGCTCGGCCGCTGTGCCCGAGAGCCCCAGTCGCCTGATGATCTCTGCGGCTGGAAGCGCGACGAGGTCGCCGTCCGTGGACGTCGGCCCGCCCACCACCGGACATGGTGGCTCGCCGAACTCGAAGCTGTCCTTGTCCGTCGACGCCTCGAAGGCGGCCTGACGCGAGGTCCACCACTCCTCGTCGGCGATCGACTGCTCGGCGCTGCAGCCGGGCGCGGTGACGACGGTGAACGGCTGCTCGCCGTCTACCGGACCGAGCGGCCGGGCCACGGGCACCATGGGAACGATCTCGGCCTGGGGCACGATCTCGCGAATCAGGGCTTGAGCGGGCTCGATGTCCAGCTCGTCATAGACGTAGAGCCGCCCCTGCCCGATCACCGTGCTGGGCTGATACGTCGCGAGGTTCTCCTTGTTGTCGCTCGCGCCTCCGATGAGCCCCATCGTCAACGCGGCCACGCCACCCATGACGGCGGCCACCGTCGGCACGGACCGGGTCCGTTGCCGTGTGGCGTCGCGGGTGGCCATCCGCAGTGACACCGGCAGCCGGGCCGAGAGCCGCCCGGCGAGGACCAGCGTCATCGGAACGAGCAGCAGGGCACCGACGACCAGGAGGACCGCCCCGCCGGCGACGACCAGCTCGCGCTGGCCATAGCCCTGCCCGCTGAAGAGCACGGCGGCGCCCCCGGCGACCATGAGGATCAGGCCGATGACCGGGAGGACCCGTGACGGTGCCGGCGACACGCTCTGTCCCTTGATGACGCCCATGATGTCGAGCCGACCCAGTCGCCGCGCCGGCAGGAGGGCGGCGGCGACGGAGGCGATCGAGGCGATGGCGACGAACCCGGCGATGGCCGGCCAGGGGACGTCGAGGAGGGGCAGGTAGAGATCGGTCGCTGTGGCAGCCCGACGCCAGGCCAGGACGGCTGCACCCGCCACACCGAGCAGTGCTCCGATGACCGCGGCGAGCACGCCGAGGAGGAGGGCCTGCGCAAGCACGGTGCGACGGAGCTGTCGGGTCGTGGCGCCGTTGCTCGCGGCGAGCGCGAGCGTGTGTCGTTGACGACTCGCACTGACCGCGAAGGCCGGTGCGACCATGAGCCCGATGACGAGCGCGAGGACCACCGCTGCGAGGATGACCACCACCGCGGGTCCGACCGAGGGCGTGCTGTCGATGACCTGTTGCACGTCGGGGGGCAGCTGGTCGCGCGGGACCGGATCGAGCATGAGCTCGGCTGATAGGACCTGCAGGCCGTACCGACCGAGCTCGTGGACCTTCTCGAAGGGCATGTCCGTACCGGTGATGAGCCACTGCGGGGTGAACCAGGAATCGTCCATGTCTACGAGCGGCTCGGCCGAGATCAGGTGCGGCACCAGACCCCACCCCAGCACTCCCGTCCCGGTGCCGACGACGGTGATCGTTCTGGTGCCCTGCTCCGTGACGATGTCGAAGGTGCCGGAGGCGGGCAGACCCTTGCGGATGCCGGGCTCGCTCACGAGTGCCTCATCCGGTCCGACCGGCCAGCGTCCGGTGAGCAGCTCGACCTTGTCCCCGAAGTCGACGCTGCTGCCGTCCAGGGTCAGCGTGTGCATGAGGACCTTGCGGTCTCCGAGCGGGACCCGGACAGTCGTGTTCGCGATCGGGGTGGCGGTGCCGCCGACGAGCGCGCCGATGGCACCCGCGTTCTGGCGCGCCGTGCCCTCGGGGTCGTGCCCCGGGATCGGCGTCGGATCCAGCTCTCGGAGCTCACCGGGGCGGTCCGGGTCCTCCTCGGTGCGCGTTGCGTAGTTCCATCCCGATCCCGTCTGGAACAGCTGGCGGGACTCCGGGCCGCTGACGAGAGCAGAGGCTGTGCCCATCACGCGCGACGGGTCCTCCGAGGAGGTGACGAGCAGGCCGCTGCCGAAGGTCGCGATCCAGGACAGGGTGAGGATCGGGATACCGACCATGAGGGCCACGAGTGCCGCCCGGCCCTTGTGCAGACGCAGGTCCCGTCGCGCCATCCGCAGGGCGATCCGCCAGCTGCTGCGCCAGTCCCCGAACCGGGAGTCGGGAGAGCCCTCGCTGCGGGCTGGAGGCCCTGTGCGCGATCCCTTCGCGGGTCTCGCGTCGTGCGCCTCGGTCAGGATCGTGGTGTCGGTGCCCATCGCATACCCTGCTTGTCCAGTGCTCTTCTGAGGGTCCGGTCTCAGCGCGCCGGCTCGAGCAGGCGCTCGACCGGGTCCGAGCCGGTGGCGTCGACGACGACCCCGTCGCGGAGGAAGACGACCCGGTCGGCCCAGCCGGCGTAGCGGGACTCGTGCGTGACGAGCAGGCCGGACGCGCCCTCGTCACACCGCTGGCGGAGGACCCGGAGCACCTCCTCGCCGGTGTGCGAGTCCAGCGCTCCCGTCGGCTCGTCGGCCATGACGAGACGACGCGTTCCGACGAGGGCGCGCGCGATGGCGACCCGCTGCTGCTGACCGCCGGACATCGCGTCCGGGTAGCGGTCGGCCAGGTCCATCAGCCCCATCAGACCGAGGGCCTCGCGCGCCCGGCGGCGAGCGGTCCGGGCGCGCTCACCGTCGAGCTCGAGAGGGAGGCTGACGTTCTCGGCCGCGGTGAGGGAGGGGATGAGGTTGTAGTCCTGGAAGACGAAGCCGACCCGACGCCGGCGCAGCTTCGCGAGTCCTCTGGCATCGAGCTCGCTGAGGTCGGTGTCGCCGATGATGACCCTGCCCTGGGTCGGGCGGTCCAGTCCGCCGGCGACGTTGAGGAGGGTCGACTTGCCCGAGCCGCTCGGGCCCATGACGGCGACGAGCTCGCCAGGGTGGACCTCGAGGCTGACGCCGCGCAGTGCATGGACCGCGGCCTCGCCGGTCCCGTGGGTGCGGTGGACGTCGATGAGTCGGAGCGTGGGCTGGGTCGTCGTCATGGCGTCCTCGTTCCGGGGATGGCTGGCTCTGTGGCGTGGGTCGGTGGTGTTGCGGTAAGCGTCGGTTCGGTATGCGTCGGCTGGGCGGTCGTCTTCGCTCGTCGGGCCTCCCGGGCCAGGTCGGCCTCGACGTGGTCGAGCCAGCGGACCTCGGCCTCGGCGGCGAAGATGAGGTTGTCGAGCACGAGGCGCCACGCGTGCTCGTTCGCTCCGGCGCTCTGGGTCTGGTCGCTGTCGCCGGCCCGGTCGGTGACCGCCTGGTGCTTGAGGCGGGTGAGGTCCTGCAGGTGCCGCACGGTCGCAGCCCGCTGGGTCTGGACGACGCGCTCGACGTCGATCCCGGGGACGGTGACGGCGAGGGCGAGCTTGATGACGAGCTCGTCGCGAGGGGTGCTCGAGCGGTCGACCGGCGCCTCCCACCACTGCGCGATCTCACGACGACCCTGCTCGGTGAGCCGGTACGAGATCCGGCCCTCCTCGTCCGCCTCACCGACCGACTCGACCAGTCCGTCGCGCTCGAGCCGGCCAAGAGTCGTGTAGACCTGACCGACGTTGAGCGGCCAGGTGCCGCCGGTGCGGGCCTCGAACTCGGCGCGCAGCCGGGCGCCGTACATCGGCCCGGTGGCGAGGAGGGCGAGGAGGCCGTACTTCACGGACATGGAGTCTCCAGAATTGTTGATATACCCGGTATATGAGGGCTGACCTGAGGGTATACCGAGTATGTCCTCAGGTCAACGCCGACCGTTCAGCGCTCTGGAGTGGCTGCCTTCTCGAGCCTGTTCTCGACAGTGGACGCCGAGAGTGTCTCCCGCCAGGCGGCCATCCGGTCCCACAGGTGGTCAGGGGCCTCGTCGGGCAGGGCGAGATACATCAGGTGCTGGTACGTGGCATCGCCCACGACGCGCTCGGCCGGGACGAGTCGGCCCGGGCCGTTGAGGTGGTACCAGGTGTACCCGAAGGGCCTGAGGCCCTCCTCGAGCCGCTCCTCGGTCCGTCCGGCGAGCACCTCGATCATCAGCGATGGGCGGTGCCGGGTCAGCAGGTCGCTGGCTCCGGCGAGGACTTGTGGCTCCGTGGTCTCGGTGTCGATCTTGACGACGGAGGGGATCACGCCGGTGCGGGCGATGTAGTCGTCGAGCCGCTCGACGGGGACGTCGAGGTGGCTCGAGTGCGGACGGAAGCGTGGGTTGAGCGAGTTCGAGCTGTCGGTCTTGTCGGAGAGGTACAACCGTGCCGTGCCGGTCTCCTCCCCCAGTGCCGCCTGGACGACCGTGGTGTGTGCACCCTCAGGCAGGTCCGCCGCCACGATGATGGCGGCTGCTGCTGGGGTCGGCTCGAAGAGGTGCACGTCGCGGTCGCTGTAGGCCGCCGCGAGCAGTCCGTAGACACCCACGTTGGCACCGATGTCGAAGACGGCCCCGGGCGGCGCGAGGTCGACCAACGCGAGGAAGCAGTCCAGACCGAACGGCTCGTAGGCAGCGAGCCCTGCCTTGGCCAGGGTGCGAGGGACGTACATCGTGCCCGGGGTCCGGATCGTGATGTCACCCGGGGCGGGTCCCCCGGTCGGGGGAGCGGCCAGGTGCAGTGTCAGCGTCCGCTCACCGCGCAGCGCGTCAGGGCGCTCGATGCCGCGTATCCGGTCGCGGGTGCGGAACAGGGCGCGCTTCGCCGGCGCCGGCAGCCGGCGCGCGACTCGCGAGAGGGATCCCCGAAGGCGCCTCACCCACCCTCCGTCAACACGATTCCTCGACGGTCGTTGCCGAGAATGAGCGTGTCGCCGTCGATGGAGACCTGCGGTCCCGAGGTGAGGAACTCCGCGAGCCACTCGTCCTGCGCCTGGAGTCCGCGCTCGCAGGCCATCCTGGTCATCGCCATCGGGCCCTCCACGGAGAGCGTGCCGTCGGTCCAGGTGGCCGGGGCGTTCATCGTGTTGCAGCCGGCCTCGGCCGAGATGCGGTCGTCCTCGAAGCTCAGCGTGACCTGCGTCCCGGTGACGAGCGGACGGCCGAACACCTCCTGCGAGACGAACGTGCGACCGCCCAGGTCGAGGTTCGCACTGCCGTCGCCTCCGTCGCCCCCATCGCCGCCGTTACCGTCACCGCTGCATCCGGTCACCAGGGTCACCGCCAGCGCGATCGCAAGGCCGAGCCCGGTCCCCCTACGAGTTCCCTTCATCGATCGTTCCCTTCGCTTTGCGGGTATGTCGTAGCGGCTCAGCCTACCGTCGCTCCTCGTCACCGGAGCGGCATTTGTCGCTCGATACGCTGACCTCCATGCGAGCCGTCACCGTTCCGGAACCGGGGGGCGCCGACGCCCTCGTCATCGCCGAGGTCGAGGCGCCGACTCCTGCGGAAGGTGAGGTCCGCATACGTGTGGCCGCCGCAGGCGTGAACCGCGCCGACATCCTCCAGCGCCAGGGGTACTACGACCCCCCGCCGGGTTCCTCGCCCTATCTCGGCCTCGAGGTGAGCGGCACGATCGACGCAGTCGGCGAGGGTGTCGAGGGCTGGGCCGTGGGGGACGAGGTCTGCGCACTGCTCGTGGGCGGCGGCTACGCCGAGCAGGTATGCGTCCCGGCCGGTCAGCTGCTCCCGATCCCCGAGGGCGTGGGTCTGGTGGAGGCGGCCGCCCTGCCCGAGGTGGCCTGCACGGTGTGGTCCAACGTCTTCGGCGTCGCCCGGCTCCAGCCAGGCGAGACCCTCCTCGTCCATGGCGGGTCCTCGGGAATCGGCACGATGGCGATCCAGCTCGCCACGGCGCACGGCGCGCGGGTCGCCGTGACAGCGGGCTCCGCAGAGAAGCTCGAGTTCTGCGAGCAGCTGGGCGCGTCCATCCTCATCAATTACCGCGAGGAGGACTTCGTCGAGCGGGTCCGCGCCGCCACCGACGGCCGGGGCGTCGACGTCATCCTCGACAACATGGGCGCGAAGTACCTCATGCGCAACGTCGCCGCGCTGGCCGACGGTGGGCGTCTCGTCATCATCGGCATGCAGGGCGGCGTGAAGGCCGAGCTCGACATCGGCGCACTGCTCCGCAAGCGCGGGTCCGTCATGGCCACCGCCCTGCGCTCCCGCAGCCCCGAGGAGAAGGCCGCGATCGTCTCCGCCGTGCGCGAGCAGGTCTGGCCGCTCGTCGAGGCCGGCCGGGTGCGGCCGATCGTCCACGCGACGTATCCCATCGAGCAGGTGGCCGCCGCACACGAGGAGATGGAGTCGAGCCGGCACATCGGGAAGATCCTGCTCACCCTCTGACCCATCCCGTGTTTGGTTCGTTCTTCCCGACCTCGTAGCGCTGCAGCGCTCCGGACTGGTAACAACGAACCAAACATGGGGGTGGGTTACTCAACGGTGGCCGATACGGCGCGAGACCTCCTCGGCGGCGCCGCGCACCGCGGCGACGAGCGGCTCGACCGTCCCCAGCCCGTCGTCCGGAGGCTTGGGGTAGGTGACGGCCACCGCCGCCACGGGGTAGTCGTTGTGGTCGTGCACCGCGACGGCGACCGACGCCAGGCCGGGCGTGACGAGCCCGTCCTCGAGCGCATACCCCCGGGCCCTGGTCGCTTGCAGCTCCCGCTTGAGCGTGACGAGTGACGTGGGCCCGCGCCCCTCGCGCTGGACGTATGCCTCGCGCCCCGGGTACAGCGCCCGCACCTGAGCGGGGGGCAGCTCCGCGAGCATGGCGAGTCCCGTGGCGGTCAGGGAGGCGGGCAGGCGCACGCCGACGTCGCTGACGAGATGCGGGGCGCCGGGTGCGCGCTGCTCGATGACGTAGAGCACGTCACGTCCGTGCAGCACGGCGAGGTGGGCGTTGTGCCCGGTCGCGTCGACGAGCTGGTCGATGGCGCGGCGCGCGGCGCGCTGCAGGGGCGCCTGACGCTGGTACGCCGATCCGAGCTCGTAGGCGGCGACGCCGAGCCCGTACCTCCGCTCCTCCCGGAGATGACGGACGAAGCCGCGCGAGCTCAGCACCGTGAGCAGGTGGTAGACGCTCGAGCGGGGCAGGCCGAGCTCGCGTGCGATCGCCGCCGCCGGCAGGGGCTCGCCGCGGCGGGCCAGCAGGGTGAGGACATCGAGCCCGTGCCCGGCCGCGCTGGCGTTGCTCATCGGTCGGCGTGGGCGAGCACTGCTGCGATGTCTGGCATACGAGACAGTATGCGCCGCTCACCTCTCCCGCGGCTCCTCGCCGCGCTCTTGAATAGCGGGATGACCTACCAGCACCACCCCGTGGTCGTCGGTGCCGCGCCGCTCTCGATCGAGGACGTCGTCGCGGTCGCGCGCCACCACGCCCCTGTCGAGCTGAGCGCCGAGGCCCTCGCCGAGGTCCGCCGGACCCGGACCGTCATCGACGGACTCGCGGACGACACCGAGCCCCACTACGGCGTCTCGACGGGCTTCGGCGCTCTCGCGACGAAGCACATCCCGACCGAGCAGCGCCGCCAGCTGCAGCGCAGCCTCGTCCGCTCACACTCCGCGGGCATGGGCACGCCGGTCGAGGAGGAGGTGGTCCGCGCGCTCATGCTGCTGCGGATCGCGACCCTCGCCACCGGTCGGACGGGGATCCGCGAGGAGACGCTCACCGCATACGTCGCCATGCTCAACGCCGGGATCACCCCGGTCGTCCATGAGTGGGGCTCCCTCGGCTGCTCGGGGGACCTCGCCCCGCTCAGCCACTGCGCCCTCGCGCTCATGGGTGAGGGTCCGGTCGCAGTGGGTGGTGAGCTGATGGACGCCGGAGAGGCGTTGCGGCGCAACGGGATCGAGCCCGTCGTCCTCCACGAGAAGGAGGGTCTTGCCCTCATCAACGGCACGGACGGCATGCTCGGCATGCTGTGCCTCGCGATCCACGACCTCGGCGCCCTTGCGACCGTCGCGGACATCGCGGCGGCGATGAGCGTCGAGGGTCTGCTCGGGACCGATGATGTCTTCGCAGCGCACCTCCATGCCCTGCGTCCGCAGCCGGGGCAGGCGCTCTCGGCGGAGAACATGCGAAAGGTGCTGAGGGACAGCCCGATCCGCGCCTCGCATGACACCGAGGACTGCCCGCGTGTGCAGGATGCGTACTCCCTGCGCTGTGCACCGCAGGTCGCCGGAGGACTGCGCGACACCCTCGAGCACGCCACCCGGATCGCCGGGTACGAGCTCGCGAGCGCGATCGACAACCCCGTCGTCACCCTCGACGGCAAGGTCGAGAGCAACGGCAACTTCCACGGCGCGCCGATCGCCTATGTCATCGACTTCCTCGCCATCCCGGCCGCCGATCTCGCGTCGATGTCCGAGCGCCGCACCGACCGGTTCCTCGACAAGGCCCGCAACCAGGGGCTCCCGCCGTTCCTCGCCGACGACCCCGGCGTCGACTCGGGCCTCATGATCGCGCAGTACACCCAGGCCGGACTCGTCGCCGAGCTCAAGCGCCTCGCTGTCCCTGCGAGCGTGGACTCGATCCCGAGCAGCGCGATGCAGGAGGACCACGTCTCGATGGGCTGGGGTGGTGCCCGCAAGCTGCGCCGGTCCGTCGAGGCGCTCGGCCGCGTCCTCGCCATCGAGCTCGTCACGGCCGCGCGTGGGATCCAGCTGCGCGCTCCGCTGCAGCCCGCCCCGGCGACCGGTGCCGTCATCGACGCGCTCAACGCCACCACTCGAACCCAGCCCGGCGGGGACCGGTTCCTCGCTCCTGACCTGGCCGGCGCATACGAGGCCGTCGTCGACGGGACCGTCGTCGCTGCTGCCACCGCTGTCACCGGCCCACTCCACTGACCACGATCGCGAGAAAGAGGACCAACCATGGAAGGCGCCCGCCCCGTCCGAGCCGCCCGCGGCACCACGCTGACCGCCCGTCAGTGGAGCACCGAGGCCCCGCTGCGGATGCTCATGAACAACCTCGACCCGGAGGTCGCCGAACGGCCTGATGACCTCGTCGTCTACGGCGGCACCGGCCGGGCCGCGCGCGACTGGCGCAGCTTCGACGCCATGGTGCGCACGCTCACCGACCTGCGTCCCGACGAGACGATGCTCGTCCAGAGCGGCCGTCCCGTCGGGGTCTTCCAGACCCATGAGTGGGCACCGCGCGTCCTCATCGCGAACTCCAACCTCGTCGGCGACTGGGCGAGCTGGCCCGAGTTCCGCCGGCTCGAGCAGCTGGGGCTGACGATGTACGGCCAGATGACGGCCGGCTCGTGGATCTACATCGGCACCCAGGGGATCGTGCAGGGGACGTATGAGACCTTCGCTGCCATCGCCGAGAAACGCTTCGGCGGTTCGCTCGCCGGCACCCTCACCCTCACCGGTGGGTGCGGTGGCATGGGCGGCGCGCAGCCGCTCGCGGTCACGCTCAACGAGGGGGTGTGCCTCATCGTCGATGTGGATCCCGCAAGGCTGCAGCGGCGGGTGGAGCACCGCTACCTCGACGAGGTGGCCGACGACCTCGACGACGCGGTCGAGCGGGCGCTGCGCGCCAAGGAGGAGCGCCGCGCCTGGTCGGTCGGAGTCGTGGGCAACGCGGCGACCGTCTTCCCCGAGCTGCTGCGTCGAGGCGTACCGATCGACATCGTCACCGACCAGACCTCGGCGCACGACCCGCTCTCCTACCTGCCGGAGGGCATCGCCCTCGAGGAGTGGGCGGACTATGCCGCGAAGAAGCCCGAGGAGTTCACCGACCGGGCTCGCGCGTCGATGGCCAAGCACGTCGAGGCGATGGTCGGGTTCATGGACGGCGGGGCCGAGGTCTTCGACTACGGCAACTCGATCCGCGACGAGGCGCGCCTCGGCGGCTACGACCGGGCCTTCGACTTCCCGGGCTTCGTCCCCGCCTACATCCGGCCGCTGTTCTGCGAGGGGAAGGGCCCGTTCCGCTGGGTGGCGCTCTCGGGCGACCCCAAGGACATCCACACGACGGACCGGGCGGTCATGGACCTCTTCCCCGACAACGACCGCCTCCAGAAGTGGATGCGTGGCGCGCAGGAGAAGGTCGCGTTCCAGGGTCTCCCGGCGCGGATCTGCTGGCTCGGCTACGGCGAGCGCGACAAGGCGGGACTCGCGTTCAACGACCTCGTCGCCTCCGGCCAGGTGAGTGCCCCGATCGTCATCGGGCGAGACCACCTCGACTGCGGCTCGGTCGCCTCCCCCTACCGGGAGACCGAGGCGATGGCCGACGGCTCGGACGCGATCGCCGACTGGCCGCTGCTCAACGCCCTGGTCAACACGGCATCCGGCGCTTCATGGGTGTCGCTGCACCACGGCGGCGGGGTCGGGATCGGTCGCTCTATCCACGCCGGACAGGTGAGCGTCGCCGACGGGACGCCGCTCGCGGCGGAGAAGCTCGCCCGCGTGCTTACGAACGACCCCGGCATGGGCGTCATCCGGCACCTCGACGCCGGCTACGAGCGGGCCGAGGAGGTCGCGCAGGAGCGCGGCGTGCGCATCCCGATGCGCGAAGGCTGAAACGTGCCGGTCTGGGTGGTGTCAGGCCGGCTCGGTCACGTCGACGACCTCGGCGCCGAGTGCCGACACCATCTCGTCGGCCGACACCGTCACGGCGACGCCGTGGGCTCCCGCTCCCATCGACACGGAGCGTCCGACGATCGAGGCGTCCGCAATGACCGGCCAGGTATGCGTCGCGCCGAAGGGCGTGATCGTGCCCCTCTCGTAGCCGGTCGCGTCCTTGGCCTTGACCGCATCCGGCATGGACAGCCGGCTCACTCCCAGGTGCGCCCGCAGCTTGGGCCAGGAGATCTCGCGGTCGCCGGGAACGAGGACGAGCACGTAGTCGTCCTCGGCCCGCCGCACGACGAGGGTCTTGACGATGTCGCGGGGCTCCACGCCGCGGGCGGCGGCCGCCTCGGCCAGTGAGCCGACCCGACCGTGGCGCGTGACCGCATACCCGATCCCGAGGTCGTCGAGGGCGGCCAGGGCGCGTTCTTCGCTCATGGGGACCAGCCTAGGGCTCTGTGGCGCGGCTCGATCGTCTCGGATGCGAGACGATCCGTTCCGTTCGCCGGGCCACTCGGCAGCACCGGGATGGTGGAATGGTCCGGTCATGAATGAGTTCACGAGGATGTGGGCGGACCTGTCGCCGGTCGGCCGATCGGCGTCGTCCGGCGGCTACCGGCGCTATGCGTGGACGCGCGAGGACCACGAGCTGCGCGAGTGGTTCGTCGCCGAGTGCGCCCGCCGTGGACTCGAGGTCGTCACCGACAGGGTGGGGAACCAGTGGGCCTGGTGGGGTGATCCCGACGCAGCCGCCGCAGCCGGCCGCCCCGGCGTTGTGGCCGGCTCCCACCTGGACAGCGTCCCGGACGGTGGAGCCTTCGACGGGCCGCTCGGGGTGGTCAGCGCGCTCGCGGCGATCGACGAGCTGCGCCGTCGGGGCCACGAGCCGGATCGTCCGATCGGCGTCGTGAATTTCGTTGACGAAGAAGGCGCCCGGTTCGGTGTGGCCTGCGCGGGCTCCCGACTCCTCACCGGTGTACTCGACCCTGACCGCGCCCGTGCCCTGGCTGACGACGACGGTCGCACGATGGCGAGCGCCATGACCGTGGCAGGGCACGATCCACGGCACATCGGTCGTGACGACGTCGTCCTGGCGCGGATCGGCACCTTCGTCGAGCTGCACGTCGAGCAGGGTCGCCACCTCGTCGATCTGGACGCTCCCGTGGGCGTCGGCACCGACATCTGGCCGCACGGACGGTGGCGGATCGATCTCGAGGGGGAGGCCAATCACGCCGGGACGACGCGGCTCGAGGACCGCTTCGACGCGATGCTCGGCGTGGCCGCCGTGACGATCGCGGCCCGTCGTGCTGCCGAGGAGCACGGGTGCGTCGCCACCGTCGGGAAGGTGCAGCTCACGCCCAACGGGGTCAACGCGATCCCCAGCCACGCGGCCGCCTGGCTCGATGCGCGCGGCCCCGACGCCGAGGCAGTCGCTGCCACCGTCGCGGAGGTGCGCGAGGTCGCCGAGGAGTTCGACGGGTTCGTCCGGGAGGAGTCATGGACCCCGACCACCCGGTTCGATCCCGTTCTTGCCGAACGACTCTCGGCCCGACTCGGTCGTGCCCCACTGCTCGGCACCGGCGCCGGACATGACGCCGGAATCCTGGCGACAGCAGGGATCTCGACCGCGATGCTCTTCGTCCGCAACCCCACCGGCATCTCCCACTCGCCGGAGGAGTTCGCCGAGGAGGCGGACTGCCTCGTGGGCGTCTCCGCGCTCGCCGACGTGCTCGCCGACCTCACGACGGTCGAGCAGCGGTGAAGGCGTACTGGGCCCCGCGGGCCGTCCTTCCCGAGGGCTTGCGTAGGCGCGTCCGGATCTGTGTGGAGGACGGTGTCATCTGCGAGATCCAGCAGGGCGTCGATCTCGAGCCGGGCGACGACATCCTCGAAGGCCTCGTCCGACCGGGCTTCGCCAACGCCCACTCGCACGCCTTCCACCGCGCCCTCCGCGGGCGCACGCACGCCGATGGCGGCACCTTCTGGACCTGGCGTGAGCAGATGTATGCGGTGACCCGGGCCCTCGATCCCCGCACCTACGAGGCCCTCGCCACGGCGGTCTTCGCGGAGATGGTGCTCGCCGGGTACACGGTCGTGGGGGAGTTCCACTACCTGCACCACGCGCCCGGAGGCGCTTCCTACCCGGACCCGAACGCCATGGGGCGGGCGCTCATGGCGGCAGCAGGGGCAGCCGGGATCCGGATGACACTGCTCGACACGATCTATCTGCGCGGCGGGCTCTTCGCGTCCGGACACGAGCCGCTCGACGAGACCCAGGTACGGTTCTCCGACGGGTCGGTCGAGGGGTGGACGGAGAGGGTGAGCTCGCTCCGACCCACCGGGATGGTGAGGCACGGTGCGGCGATCCACTCCGTGCGCGCGGTGCCACGCGAGAACCTCGGCGCCGTTGCCGAGTTCGCCCGTGCCGGACTCGGCGGCGCTGCCGACGGGCCGGCCCCCTTGCACATCCACCTCTCTGAGCAGCCGGGGGAGAACATCGCCTGCGAGCACTTCTACGGCATGACTCCGACCGCTCTGCTGGAGGCCGAGGGAGTGCTCGGCCCGGATCTCACCGCGGTCCACGCCACCCACCTGACCCACGACGACATCGGCCTGCTGGGCGAGCACGAGACTGTGGTGTGCCTCTGTCCCACGACGGAGCGGGACCTCGCCGACGGGATCGGCCCGGCGCGCGCCCTCGACGACGCAGGAGTACTGCTCTGCATCGGATCGGACCAGCACGCCGTCGTCGACCCCTTCGAGGAGGTCAAGGCGGTGGAGATGCACGAGCGGCTCCACTCCCTCGAACGCGGCTGCTTCTCCCTCGGCGCGCTGGACTCCATCGGGACCGCGAACGGCTACCACTCCCTCGGGTGGGACGACGGCGGCACGCTCCGGGAGGGGGCGCTCGCCGACTTCATCTCCATCAGGCTCGACGGCATACATGCTGCTGGTGCGGACCCGACGCAGATCCTCTTCGTGGCGGGCAACCAGGACGTCAGTGACGTCGTCATCGGCGGTGAGCACGTCGTCGCGGGCGGCGAGCACCGGATCGGTGCGGTCGGGCCGATGCTCGCCGCCGCGATCGGACAGGTGTGTCCGTGAGCGTCCTCATCACCGGCGCTGCCGAGGTCGTCACGGGCGACCCGGCCCTCGGGGCTGGCCCGGCCGGGGTCCTCGAGCGCGGCGCCGTCGTGGTCGAGGGCGAGCAGGTCGTCTGGGTGGGGCCACAGTCCCAGGCGCCGGCTGCTGACTCGGTCATCGATCTCGGGGGCGCCACGCTCATCCCCGGCTTCGTCGACTCGCACTCGCACCTCGTCTTCGCCGGCGACCGCTCCCACGAGTTCACCGCGCGGATGGCCGGTGAGCCCTATGACGGCGGCGGCATCGGCGTCTCCGTGAGCGCGACCCGGGCGGCGAGCGACGACGAGCTCCGAGCACTCGTGGCGCGCCGGATCGACGAGATGCGCCGGTCCGGGACAACGACGGTCGAGATCAAGAGCGGCTACGGTCTCAGCGTCGAGGACGAGGAGCGCTCACTGCGCATCGCCCGCGAGTTCACCGAGGAGACAACCTTCCTCGGCGCCCACGTCGTCCCCCCAGAGGCCCGGGAGGCGGGCGAGTCGGGGCGCGACGCATACCTCGAACTGGTGACCGGGCCGATGCTGCAGGCGTGTGCGCCGTACGCGAAGTGGATCGACGTGTTCTGCGAGCCGAACTCGCCGCACGCCTTCACGGAGGAGGACTCCAGGAGGGTGCTTGAGGCCGGGAGGGCCGCAGGACTCGGTATGCGGGTGCACGGCAACCAGCTGGGTCACGGTCCCGGGGTGCGGCTGGCGGTCGAGCTCGGTGCTGCGTCGGTCGATCACTGCACCTACCTCAGTGATTCCGACATCGAGGCGCTCGCGGGTGCGGCGGGCACGACGGTCGCGACCCTGCTGCCGGGAGTGGAGTTCTCGACGCGCTCGCCGTACCCGGATGCGCGACGGCTCTTGGAGGCGGGGGTGTCGATCGCGCTGGCCAGCGACTGCAACCCGGGCACCTGCTATACGTCGTCGATGCCGTTCGTCATCGCACTGGCGGTGCGGGAGATGGGTCTGACGGTCGCCGAGGCACTGCTGGCGGCGACGCAGGGATCGGCGAGGGCGTTGCGTCGGAGCGATGTCGGGCGGGTGGCTGTCGGCTGCCGCGCGGACTTGGCCGTGGTGGATGCGCGGAGTCATGAGCACCTGGCGTACCGGCCGGGCATGGCGATCACCCGGGCTCTGGATCTGGCGTCGCCGGTGGCCTAGCAGCAGGTCTCGAGCCCGTTGTCGTAGGCCGCGCGCCGGCCCCGCAGCCGGGCCGCCGGTACGGACAGCCTGACCGACCGGGCGCAGCGCGGATGGGTAGGTCAGCCGCCCCCGGCGATGTTGACCAGCCACGAGGTCCCGAACCGGTCGACGCACATCCCGAACTCGTCGCCCCACGGCTGGGTGGCCAGCTCGACCGTCACGGTCCCTCCGTCCGACAGCGCCTGCCAGTAGCCGCGCATTTCCTCGGTGGCGTCCCCGCTGAGGCTGACCGCGAGGTTGTTCCCGGGCCGCAGCGTCTCGCCCGGCAGCATGTCGGCGGCCATCAGCGTGAGGCCAGACGCTGTTTCCAGCTGGCCGTGCATGACCTGGTTGCCCACGCCGTGGTCGTCGGTGCCGAAGTCGCCGAAGTGGTTGATGGTGAGTTCGCCGCCGAAGACGTCCTGGTAGAACGCTAGGGCGGCCGAGGCATCGCCCGCGAAGCTGAGGTAGGGGTTCAGTCGAGTGGTCATGGACCGACGATAGAGGGCTTCCAATCGAGGGTGCAGGAGTTGGGGTCTGAAGCCGCACTGCTGCCAACGACTCCGGGTATGCGGGGGGGCCGGTCGGGCAGGAGTCGCACCTGGCGCACTGGGCCGTGGGCACCGCGCGACAGCGGACTGCCGGAGGGTGTTGGCAGAGCTCGGGTCAAGACGAGCTGATCCGTGCGACGTGCGAACCTCCAGATCACTTGTCCACATGTGATGCGTTCCTGGTCCCGTGTGGGGCAAGGTCTGTCAGTGCGCCCTGGTTGGGTTGATGCATGGCGGGGAATGGGTTTGGGGTTCTGGAGCGGGTGCGGGAGGCGGCGTTGGGGCCGTGTCTGCAGCCGGCGGGGGAGCGTGGGGTGGG
>Ga0209612_1000188_pt1 | contig 69997 bp, 59 predicted proteins | sample BioC12SIPDNA_FD_185746 | JGI IMG/M metagenome (GOLD analysis project Ga0209612, IMG submission 185746) | Anaerobic biogas reactor microbial communites from Washington, USA - Biogas_R1_B C12 SIP DNA (SPAdes) (version 2) | ecosystem: Engineered > Bioreactor > Anaerobic > Unclassified | place...
CCGCATCGTCTGGGACGATCTGACACAACACTTAAAGAAGCTGTCCAGTGGAACACAAATTGTCAAAGAGCTTGGGCGACTACTGATCGCCGCATAAATCTATGTTTAAAAAATCAGTCAACTTGAGTAATAAGGTATGATTGTAAGAATCAGGATCTTATCCAAAAAGTTGATTGATATTGCTCTTTATGAAAACATAAGTATCTTGGATTTAACGCTTAAAGACACCAGCATGTCTTCGACTGATGCTCCTGCCATAGGGGAGGATAGCGCCTCTATAGTGACAGTCATCAAGGGGTGGTATCCTTCGTGGAGCCGCCCCTTATGTAAATATGCTGGTGTCCACAATGCGCGAAATTCATCATTTTCATGTTTTCAAATCAATCAACTTTTTGGGAGTTGAGCCATTTATTATAGAGCATCGGCGACATTCTTCTCACCCTGCCCGCACAATCGCCCCCAGCGTCCTTTACTGGTCGAATTTGGCATAGCATTCGGCGATGGTCGCCAAGCAGTGGCTGAGGAGGATGTGTGTGGCTTCCAGACCAAACTCAATTCTCACAACATAGTGACATTGACGTTGAGCAGGTGGGGAGATCCGGACTTTTTCTGGACTTTGTTGGTGCGAAATCGAGAATTATTTTCTTGCAATCTTCATGTGAAACATTGTGCAACAGGCTCAACAGAAGATTTCTTTTCTAAAACCTTAAACCAATATATCGGCCATGGCGATCTGCTCTCTAATCGAGGGGTGATTGTCAAAACCAATCAGGAACTGTTAAGCAACTTCAGTCCGATAGAGGATTTGGCTGATTTCGGGCTTGACGCTGTAGTGGTTCGACCTGGAGGTGAAATCTGGTTTTCAGTTGAATTTGGATTTACAGACCCTGTCTTAGGGCCTGTCAGTGACGGGGACATGCTTTCAGATCAAGGTTACATTGTCGCACGCAATCAACAATTGCTTGAACAGTATAAACCTGTTGAGCTGCTTGATAATTTTGGTTTAGATGCCCTGACAATAGGGATTTTTGATGTCAGCCGGTATGATTACTTTCCCGCTGGTTTTGGTGGTGATGTAGACGGCGACGGAAGCGTGGACTTGCGAGACTTTGGAATGATAGCTGAATGGTGGCAAGAGCATTACGATCTGATTGATTTGGTTCATTTAGCACGGCAATGGTTGGAGTGATCTTACTGGTTGATAGGTTGCCATCAGTGCAATCGCTTCAAGTGCCTGTTGCTGGTCCAGTTCTGCATAGACTTCGGTTATGACCGAGGATGAGGCTAACAGTGTTTTATTTTTTTGAGTAATATTGTTTTGACACCATTTTGTCTCCACATGCCTTTAAATAAGTACGGTCGGTTAATACTACAGTGAAAAAGTTTACGATCATAAGGTACACATGATCTAAATGTATTACGTTTATGTTTAAGGATTGAATCGCAGCCATTGACCGGTTATAGTAGCCATCGCTTTAACGTGACACTAACGTGACACTTTTGATATCTCATTTTGATTCGGATTCGGGAAATATCGTTACCGTTTGACCACGCGCCGGGTGCGCTGGCCAAGGCGGCTGCGCAGAAGCTGGGTTTGCCGTCGGTTGAGGCGGGGGCGATCCGGCTGGTGCGAAAGTCCATTGATGCTCGCAAGAAGCAGCGAATCCTGGCGGTGTATATCGTCGATGTGGAGGTGGCAGACGAGGCGGATGTCTTGGCGCGGTGTGCGGGCGATGGGCATATCGAGCAAGCGCCCCAAGCGGGGTATGTGACGCCGAAGTATTCTTCGACCGGCGGTAAGCCGTCGCCGGTGGTGGCGGGCAGCGGGCCGTGCGGGTTGTTTGCGGCGCTGCTGTTGGCGGAGGCGGGGGCCAGGCCGATTCTTATCGAACGCGGCAGGGAGGTGGCCGCACGGGTGCGGGATGTGCAGGCGTTCTGGCGTGAGGGGGTGCTCAATCCGGAGTCGAATGTGCCGTTCGGCGAAGGCGGGGCGGGGACGTTTTCGGATGGTAAGCTGACCACGCAGATTAAGGACAAATCCGGCCGTGTGCGAAAGATTCTGGCCGAGATGGTCGCCGCCGGAGCGCCGGAAGAGATTTTGTATGACGCGCGGCCGCACATCGGGACGGACAGGTTGGTGGGGGTGGTCAAGAATCTCCGCGACACAATCCTCTCGCTGGGCGGACAGGTGCGGTTTGAGACCAAGCTGACGGGGCTGGTAGTGCGCGATGGGCGGATTACAGCCGCAGTGGTCAATGACGGCGAAACGATTGACACCGATGCTGTGGTGCTGGCGGCAGGACACAGTGCGCGGGATACATTTGCGATGCTGCATGGCTGCGGCGTCGCGATGGAGGCCAAGCCGTTTTCCATTGGCGTGCGAATTGAACATCCGCAGACGCTCATTGACACGGCGCAGTACGGGCGTTTTGCCGGGCATCCGCGGCTGGGGGCGGCTGATTATAAGCTGGTCTATCATAGCGGCGGCGGTCGGTCGGCCTATACGTTCTGTATGTGTCCGGGCGGCGAAGTGATCGGCTCATCCAGCGAACCCGGCGGCGTCGTGACCAACGGGATGAGCCGCTATGCCCGTAAGCAGCCCAACGCCAACAGCGCGTTGCTGGTCGGGATTACGCCGGCGGATTTCGGCGGCGACGGGCCGCTGGCGGGGATTGCATTTCAGCGCCAGTGGGAGCAAAAGGCGTTTGCGGCGGGGGGGAGCAATTATTTTGCCCCGGCCCAGCGGGTCGGCGATTTTCTGGCGGGTAAGGCTTCTTCGGCGATGGGGGCGGTACGGCCCAGCTATTCGCCGGGCGTTACGCCGTGCGACTTGGCGGAGTGCCTGCCGGCGTTTGCGGTCAAGACGCTGCGGCAGGCGATTGTCGAAATGGATCACAAGCTGCACGGCTTTGCCATGCCCGATGCGGTGATGACAGCGGTGGAGTCGCGCAGTTCGTCACCCGTGCGGATACTCCGCGACGAAAGGCTTCAGAGCCTTTCCGTCAAGGGATTGTATCCGGCCGGCGAAGGGGCCGGTTATGCCGGCGGTATTATCTCGGCCGCGGTGGACGGCCTGAAAGTTGCCGAAGCGATCTGTGCGGGCTGCAATTCGTTGGCATCTGCTTGACCCGTTCAGGGGCAAACGGGAGCGGGGATGTGCCCCGGTGGGTGGGGAATCCGTACTGGCAGTACAGTGTGACAGATGCATTTTCCCACGAACAACGTTATGAAATTGTTGTATTAGATTTGATATTTATTTGACAAGATGGGATACCGGGGTTATACATAGTGTTCATCGTCATAAAAGGATAAAGAATGGATTTTGTTGCTGAGGGGTTATGGGCGACTTGGACAATCCAATCGGAAGGTTTCGGACGCGGCTTGCGGTATTATTTTTTGTGCGGTATGCCGTATCGGGGCTAAGTGTGCCGATATTTGCGGCCGGGGGGGTGGTGCTGGCCGCTCGGATGATGTGGCGGCAGCCGCTGGACAGTCCGGCGGTGAGCCTTGCTCTGGCCGCGGCATTGTTCGCCGGTCTTTTGTATGCCCTGATACGCACTCTGTCCGGCCTTCCCGCTGTTGGCACACTCCGTCCAATTTTCGATAAGTCTAATGGTTGCGGTGGGTTACTGATGGCCGCGTCGGAAACCGATCTGGGTGACTGGGCACAGCACCTCGTGCCGCTGGAGGCTCCACGCCTTTGCTGGGACGGCCGCCGGTCGGGGGGCGTGCTGCTGGCGGCGGTGCTTTTTTTGGCGGTTAGCGCGTTGATTCCGCAACGGTATATGATGCCGTTGTCGGCTGGGCGGCTGGAGATTGACGAGCAAACACGCCTGATCGAAGAGCAGATTGAGGTTTTGCAGGAGGAGGCGATTGTGTCCGAGGAGGCGGCGCAGGAATTTCTGGACAAGATTACTCGGATTGACGAGACGGCACTGGGTCGCGATCCGGTCAAGACCTGGGAGGCGCTGAGCCACTTGCAGGATCAGCTCAAAAAGGCCGCCGAGGAGGCCGCCGTGGGGATGCTGGCGGAGACCGAGGCCCTCTCGCGTTCCGAGATGCTGACCCAAGCGCTGGCTCAGATGGGCCAGACGATGGATTCGGAGGCCCTTGCCGGGGCACTGTCGGAACTGCTGGAGATGGCTCAGTCGTTGGCCGGGGAAAACGCCGCGCTGGCAAACGACTTGTCTGATCTTCTTGGCAAGGCCCTTGAGAAGGGGGGTCTCGGGTCCGAGCAGTTGCAGGAACTGCTCAAGGCATTACAGGGTCAGAAAATCAATCTTTCGGACGCGATGGCGCGCCTCGTCGAGGCCAAACTGATCGATATGAAACTGCTCGAGTTGTGCGGTGAGGCGTGCCAGTGCAACGCCGAGGGGTTGATGGCGATGCTGAGCGAGTGCCAGGGCGCCGGGGAAGCGAAAGAGGCCATCGGGATGGGCTTGGCGATGCCGGGCTGGGGGATTGATCGCGGCCCGGGTGCGGCGCCGATGTTCTGGACGGAGCCGAGCAGTTCGGATGCGACAACATTTCAGGAGCAATTGCTGCCGGATGCTACGTTGGCGGCGATGCGGGACGCCCAGCTTGTCGGCGTCAGTATGGTCGCCCCGGACGTTTCGGAGGGCGGCGATCCTTCGACGCCCGGCGTGCTGGACGCGGCGCAGGCCGGAAGCGGTCAGGCGGTTCGGCAGACGATTCTGCCCCGGCACAGGGCCGCCGTGGAGGGATATTTCCAGCGAAACGAGCAGGAACCGCCGGCCGAGCGGTGATTCGGCCACGAAGGTGTACACTCATTCGAGATACTATTTTTATTAGATGGGAGATTTTATGGGCAATGAGAATGCCAAGCGGCTGCTTGAACCCGAACAGCTCAACAGGGCGGCGGCGCTGGCGAAGACGATTCTGGAGCAGATGGATCGCATCCTTCTGGGACAGAATGAACTGCATCAGATGGTGCTGATCGGGCTGCTGAGCCGGGGGCATATCCTGCTGGAAGGCGTTCCCGGCGTGGGCAAGACCGCGATGATCAAGGGGCTGGGTCAGTTGATGAACCTGACGTTTAACCGCGTTCAGTTTACGCCGGATATCATGCCCGGCGACATCCTCGGCAGCCATATCCTGCAGGAAGACGAACGCGGCAAACGTGAAATGGTGTTTGAGCCGGGGCCGATTTTCAGCCACATCCTGCTGGCCGATGAGATCAATCGCGCCTCGCCCAAGACCCAGTCGGCGATGCTGGAGGCGATGCAGGAAGGTCACGTGACGCTGATGGGACAGACCCGTCCGCTGCCGCGGCCGTTTTTTGTGCTGGCCTCGCAGAACCCCATCGAACTGGAGGGCACCTACCCGCTGCCGGAGGCGCAACTGGACCGATTTCTGTTCAAGCTGAATGTTGCGTGTGCCCCCGTTGAGGTGATGGATGCGATTATCACCAGCCGCCGTCGCGGTGAACCGCCGGTTCCGGAAAAGACCGTCGGCCCGGCGGAGTTGGAGGGGCTGTTTGAGGTGATGGAGCATATCTTTCTGCCCCGGCCGGTGTCACGGTATATTGCCCGGCTGGTTTCGGCCACACATCCGGATTCGGCTGAGGCCATCGAGCCGGTGCGGCAGTATGTCTCCTACGGGGCCAGTCCGCGTGCGGCGATTGCGATTGCCGAGGCGGCCCGGGGAAAGGCCCTTATCAGCGGGCGTCCGACCGTCGGGTTTGAGGATGTGCGGGCGGTAGCACCGGCGGTACTGAACCACCGAATTATATTAAACTATAAGGCGCGTTTTGATACGATTCAGTCGTCGGTGTTGATTGAGCAGCTCTTGACAGGGATGGATGAAACGGGAATGACGCTGCCGGCGGACATTACGTTGAAGGAGAGGGCCAATGTCTAAGGCCGTGTACGTTTTATTATGCAAAATTATGCTCTTGTCGGTGCTGTGGGTTGGGAACGCGGCGATCGCGGTGGTCGGCGACTACGGTGATATTGCCGTGCAGATTGCTCCGACGATCAGTTCCGGCGGCGAAAGCACGATGGGGTATGTCGATTATCAGGCGACCCTGACCAACATTGGCCCGGTCGAACGCCGCGTGGAATTGATTATGCCCGGCCATGCGAGTCAGAACTACGGCTATTATATCCGTCAAATGAGCCGCACGGTGGTTGTGCCGCCCGGCTCGACAGCGATGGTCTCGCTGTTTCAGCCCCCGCTGCGGTTGTCCGGCGACGGGGTGCGGGTTGTCATTGACGGGCGGCATCAGCGGGAGATCCTGCCGCTGACGACGGTCACGCATTTTCAGCTATGGGGAAGCGGGGGCGATGGCTGCCTGCTGCTCAGTCGCCAGATCGGATTTGACGCTGTGAATCAGAGTCTTCAGGCAGACAGTGGATATGCTTCGTCGATGGGGATGATGTATCCCAGTGGTTCTTCTCCGGGGTTTGCCCTGGCTTTGTCGGAGTTTCCCGTTTCGCAGTGGAGTCAGCAGTGGCTCAGTTATTCGCGGTACAACGGCGTCCTGATGACAGGTCAGGAGTGGGCGACGCTGCCGGCCGGGGTGCGGCGGGCGCTGCTGGAATATGTCCGGTGCGGCGGGACGCTGCTGCTGATCGGGCCGGGGGCTGCCGGCGACGGGGCGTTTGACTTTGAGCGGACACAAGGCATTTTTCAGATTGCAGATTCCGGGTTTGGGGCGGTCTTTGCCACGAGCCGAACCGATGTCGGCGGCTGGACCACTATGGACTGGAATCCATTGCGGGACAGTTGGCGGGCAAGTTCTTCATCCGCCCGGCAGTTCGGGGGTATTCATGGAGCCAACGACTGGTTTCCGGTGATTGAGGATTTGTCGATCCCGGTGCGCGGACTGCTGCTGGTGGTGCTGCTGTTTGCGGTGCTGATCGGGCCGGCCAACCTGTTTATTTTGTCGCGCAAACGGCGGCAAATCTGGCTGTTCTGGACGGTGCCTCTGCTGTCGCTGCTGGCCAGCGTCTCCGTTTTCGGATACGCCGCGTTTGCCGAAGGGTGGACCGGGTTTGCCCGCATCGCGTCCCTGACGATTCTGGATGAAAGCGAAACTCTTGCCTCGACGCTGGCGATAACGGGATTTTATTGCCCGCTGAACCCGCGGGAGGGGCTGCATTTTGACTACGAGACCGAGTGTACGCCGCAGGTGGATCGCGACACGTACGGTACGGGCAGTCCGCGCACCGTTGACTGGACCCGGGGTCAGCATCTGGCCAGCGGGTGGGTGACCGCGCGGGTGCCGGCGCACTTTTTGCTGCGGAAGAGCCAGATGCGGCGCGAAAAGATCGTCTTTTCGCCTGCCGATGCCGGTGCGTATGAGGCGCTCAACGGGTTTGGGGTGTCTCTTGCGGCTCTGTACTACGCGGACGTCGATGGGCAAGTTTATGTTGCCGAAGAGGTGCCGGCGGGGGCCAGACACGCGATGCGGCGGTTTGAGCGGACGACGGAATCTGCCGGGCAGGCGCAGACATTTCGCAGCCTTCGCCAGATGTACAACGGCGACTGGTATGGGGCCATTACGGTTGTGCTGAAAGATCCGACGGCCTATCTGGAGCCGAACACTTATATCGCGATTATCCACGAGCCGCTGTTTATCGAGCAGGGGCTGCGACAGAAACGAACAGAGACGATTGAATCGGTCGTCTTCGGCATTCTTCCGGAGAGTTTCTAATGCTGGTCAGAGCGGTCAATCTCAAGAAATATTTCAAAACGACCAAGGCGGTGGACGACATTTCGTTCGCCTTTTCATCCGGACAAATCGTCGGGTTTGTCGGTCCTAATGGCGCCGGCAAGACCACCACGATGCGCATCATGGCGACCATGGACGAGCCGACGGACGGGGATGTCTTTCTCAACGGCATCTCGGTGCAGCAGTACCCGGAGCAGGCGCGGCGGATGGTGGGGTTTATGCCGGATTCGCTGCCGGAGTATCGCGATGTGACGATTGAGGATTACCTGGATTTTTTTGCCCGTGCGTTTGGGATTCGCTGCAATCGGCGCCATCAGGTCGTGCAGGGCATCATGGCGTTTACCAACCTGACGGGCATTTGCACTAAATACATCAATACGCTGTCCAAGGGGATGAAGCAGCGGGTCAGCCTGGCCCGTGCGCTGATACACGACCCGCCGATGCTGATTCTGGACGAACCGGCGGCAGGGCTGGACCCGCGGGCGCGGATCGAACTGCGCGAACTGCTCAAGGCGCTGGCCGAGCAGAAAAAGGCGATCCTGGTCAGCTCTCATATTTTGTCGGAACTGGCGGAAATTTGCGATTCGGCGATCTTTATCGAGAAGGGCCGTCTGCTGCGGGCCGGCAGCCTGGACGAGATTGCCGGTCAGGACGTGGTGCGCAGCCGGGTGCTGATTCGGGCGCTGTGTCCGGATCGGGAGCTTCAGGTCAAACTGCTGCAGATACCCGGCATCTGCCAGACCCGTCTGCCCGGCAAAGGGGTTGAGGCCGATATCGAAGGCGACGAAAAAGACAGTTGTGCGGTCTTGTCGCAACTGGTTGGGTGGGGGGTGCCGGTGGTGGAATACAAGCCGCTCAAGGTCGGGCTGGAAGATATATTTATGAACATTACCAAAGGGGAGTTAAGCTAATGGCTGTTGGTGTCTTGGATCGCCTGGGCGATATGGCCAATCCTATCGCCGTCAAAGAAATGCGTCAGGCCGTCAAGGGACGGATTTTGACCTGGATGCTGGTATGCTTTCTGATGGTCCAATTGGTGATTATGGGCATCGGGATGCTGACAAGCGAATATTCGGGCGCCGATTATCAAGGCGGGCGGACGCTGTTGTCGTTTTTACTGCTGGCGCTGCTGGTGGTGTGCCTGCTGTTTCTGCCGGCGATTTTCGGCCTGCGGCTGTCGTCGGAGCGGACCGAAGGCCGGATCGATCTGCTGTTTATCACGGATATGAGCCCCTATTCGGTTATCTGGGGCAAGACGCTGGCGGCGATGGGATTGACGCTGCTGCTGTTCAGCGCCTCGATGCCGTTTGTGACGCTGACGTACCTGCTGCGCGGAGTTGATCTGCCGTCGATTTTTCTGATGATGGGGCTGAATTTTGTCGTTGTGGTGCTGGCTATTCAGGCGGCGTTGTTTTTGGCGTGTTTTCCCGGCGGGCTGATCTCGCGGGGCATCCGTTTTCTGTTCGGGCTTGGCGGGGCGTTTTTTCTGCTGTCAATGATGACCAGCGTGTCGTTTGCGATGCTGTCCAGCGGGATCGGAAGCATGCTGGGCACATGGGACTTTTGGGCGCCGGCACTGACGGTGATAGGGTTTTTGCTGCTGGGGATGGGGCTTTTGTTTGTGCTGTCGGCGACGGCTATTTCGCCGGCCTCGGCCAATCGCGCCCCGGTGGTACGGCTTTATTTGCTGTTGATCTGGCTGTGTTCGTCGGTCTGCTGTCTGCTGTGGTTCCTCGATATGCGCGACTATGGACTGCTGCTTGCCTGGCTGATTTGCATGTTGATTTTGTTTAGCCTGTGCTTTATGGCCTCGCTGGCCGAACGCCAGAGCTATGGGGTCCGCCTTCGATCCAAAATTCCCCGCAACCGGCTGCTGCGGATACCGGCATTCTTTTTGTACAGCGGCGCAGCCGGGGGGATTTCATTTTCGGCGGGTATGATCGCGCTGACACTGGGCGCGTTTTATTTGGCTTTGTTTTTCAGTCCGTATCCGCGTTGGGCATTCAACGACGATGTTCATTTACAAGTGCTCACGTGCTGCTTGTATTTTATTTGTTACGGGCTTACCGCGCTGATGGTGCGGCGTCTCTTTTTTCCGCCGCTGTCCTCCAACAGTATGACCGTGACGATTGCCCTGCTCCTGCTGGCGGCCGGCAGCCTGATTCCCTTCCTGTTTGCGTGGGTCGTTTTTCGGTATCCGGTGGATCGCATTCCCGACATCTGGTATCTGGGCAATCCGCTGATCGTATTTATCGAAAAGCGAACGCTGGAGATGACACTGACGTTCACGCAGATATGGGCGGCTGTGATCCTGGGGCTGAACGGCCCGTGGTTTATTCGACAAATCCGCAATTTCAAGCCGCTGGAGGAGGCTGCACACGATCCTGCCATCAGCCAGCCGGTCGAGACGGAATGATACAGCGATGAATGCCGACTACAGACATGCGCTGCTCGCCGGCCAGCAGGCCGGGATGCGCTACGGCCTGACGGTTCCCCGCCGGGTGCAGATGGGGCGTGTCGGCAGCCGATTGGGAACGCGCTGCGGCAGCTCGCTGGAGTTTATGGATCATCGTGAGTACATGCCGGGCGACGACCTGCGGCGGATTGACTGGGGGGCTTATGCCCGCAGCAACAAACTGACCGTCAAGCTGTACCGCGATGAGGTGATGCCGCATCTGGATCTGGTGATCGACGGGTCACGGTCGATGGCCCTGCCGGATTCGCCCAAGGCACAGGCGACGCTTGGGCTGGCGGCGCTGCTGGCCCAGGCGGCCCTCAACAGCAGCTACACCTGCCAGGTCTGGACGGTGGGTCAAACCTGCCGCCCGGTCGAAAACGGTTCCCTGTCGCCGGTGCTGTGGGAGGGACTGGATCTGGACTTTTGCGGCGGCTGCGGCGAGGCGTTTGGCCGGGCAACCCCTGCCTTTAAGCCGCGGTCTATGCGGCTGTTTATCAGCGATTTAATGTGGATGGGCGACCCCCATACGGTCTTGTCGCTGCTGTCGGATCAGTCCGCGACGGTCGGTGTGGTTCAACTGCTGGCCGAGCGGGAGGTGCATCCGCCGCATAACGGCAATATGCGATTATTGGATTGTGAAACGGGGCAGCACGAGGACGTGTTCATCGATGCCGTTGCCCTGAAACGATATGAGGCGAATCTGTCCCGGCACCAGTCCAACTGGAATCGCGCGTGCAGTCAGGTCGGCGCGACGATGCGCACGCTGATCGCCGAGCGGCTGATGCCGGGCTGGTCGCTGGACGAACTGGTGCTGTCGGAGATTCTGACGCTCTTATGAATGTTCTATTTGATTTTCCATTGGCGTTTGCGGCGTTTGCGGCGCTGCCGATTCTGGCGGCGATTTATCTGCTGCGCAATCGTTTCCGCGACGTGTACGTCTCGAGCCTGATGCTCTGGACCGATCAGCGGCGGCACCGGCAGGGCGGGCTGAATTGGGATCGCCTGCAAACGCCGCTGCTGTTTGTGCTGGAACTGCTGACGCTGCTGCTGCTGGCGCTGGCGGCGACGGGGCCGCTGCTGCGCAGCAAGACCGAATACCGCCGGCTGGTGATTGTGCTGGACGATTCTTTCTCGATGCAGGCGGGGACGGACACCCGCGTGCGGGACGCTGCGGCCGATGCGCTGCGGCGTTACCTGAGGACGGCGGCGCCGTTTCGGGCGACGTTTCTGCGGGCCGGGGTCGAACCGGCGCTGTTGGGGCAGGACCTGCGCACGATGGCCGAGGCGTCGGCGGCGCTGGACGGCTGGCAGTGCCTGTCGCCCGGTGCGGATCTGGACAAGGCCGTCGCGATGGCCGCGGCGATAGGCGGGGCGCAGAGCCGGATACTGGTAATCACTGACCGCCCCTTTGAAGGTCTCGAACAGGAAAGCGCCCTGGAAGTCTGGGCGATGGGGCAGCCGCTGGCGAATGCGGGGTTTCTGACCGCCCGGCGTACCTTGGTCGATGGGCGGGATCGATGTCTGCTGACGGTGGGCATGTTCGCCGATCAGCCTAAAACGCTGACACTGACGGTTACTTCACTGGACGGGGCGGCGACGGTGTATGAGAACACGATTGCCGTTGCGCCGTCGGAGCCGTTTCAGGTGGTCTTTGAGCCGCCGTCGGCGATGGATCTGGCGGCGTTTATCGATGAGGATGCACTGGGGGTTGACAATCGTGCGATTCTGCTGCGACCGTTGGATAAACCTGTTCGCGTGGCCGTGGATATCGGCAATGCGCCGCTGAAAGAGACGGTGCTGCGGGCGCTGGGGGCGGTTGCCGCGGTCCAATTGGTCACGGCGTCGCCCGATGTGCGGATTACCGACGGGCCGCTGCCGGCGTCGCCCGATGTGCGGATTACCGACGGGCCGCTGCCGGCGTCGCCGGACGAGGCGTGCTGGACGCTGGCTATCGCCTCCGATCCGAACGCGGTCGCCTTTGTCGGGCCGTTCATTGCAGACCGCACGCACCCGCTGACCGAGGGGCTGGAGTTGCAGGGCGTCATCTGGTCGGCCGGGCAGCACCCGCGCCGCGGAACACCAATTCTTTCCGCCGGCAACACGCCGCTGCTGGAAGAGCAGCAAGGGGCGCTGCGCAGCCGTCATTTTCGTCTGAATCTCGATGCGGACCGTTCGACGCTGACCCAGTCGGCGAACTGGCCGATTTTGTTCTGGAACCTGATTCACTGGCGACAGCAGTCGCTGGAAGGGCTGCGGCAGTCCACGTATCGGCTGGGCGAGCGGGTGGTCTTTGAGCCGTCGCCGCAGTGCCAACAGGTGATCCTTGTGCGGCCGGACGGCAGCCGTCAGGTGTTTGAGCGGCCCGTCGGCCCAATGACGTTCGATGCGGACAGGCCGGGACGCTATCAGCTTTTGGCCGACGGCCGGGGGTATGAGTTTGCCGTCAATGCACTCTCAGCGGAAGAGTCGGATTTGCGCGATTGCCGCACGGACATGCGGATGCCTGCCGATCAGGCGATGCATTTCTGGCAGGAGTATCGCCCGTGGGACGGGATATTGCTCTTGGCGGCGATTATGCTGCTGACGCTGCATCGGTATGTGGTCTTTTCGCAGACGCGAGGGGGTGCGGGATGATCCTGCGTGAACCGATCTGGCTGCTGCTGGCGATTCCCGTGCTGGTGTCGCTGTGGCGGATGCCTGCGCCCGTGCGCGGCACACAAACGCTGCGGCTGGCGGCGATGGCGCTGTTGATTCTGGCGTTGTGCGGGCCGCTGGTGTCGCTGCGCTCCCGTCACGGGACGGTTGTTATTGTGGCCGACCGGAGTGCGTCGATGCCGCCGGACGCGGACGGACGCCATCAGGAAATCGTACAGTTGATCGGGCGAAAGATGACCGCCCGCGACCGGCTTCGGCTGGTGTCGTTCGGCGAGCAGGCGTCGCTGGAGCCGCTGACGCAGGGCGGCAGCTTTACGGGCTTTACCGGAACGGTCAATCCCGACGGGTCGAATCTGGCCGAGGCGATTGGCACGGCCGTATCGCTGATTGAGCCGCGGTCGCCGGGGCGGATTTTGGTGCTGACGGACGGCCAGTGGACCGGTTCGGATCCGACTTCGGCGGTCGCCACGGCCGTGAGCCGACAGATTCCCATTGATTATCGCCTGATCGAGCGGCCGGGGGCGATGGATCTGGCCATTGCCGAGATCGCGGCGCCCGAAGCGGTCAACCCCAACGAGACGTTTGCCATCGCCGTGTGGGTGCAGTCGCCCGTGTCGCAGACGATTGACTATCAGCTTGAGCGTGGCGGCCGGACCATTGCCCAAGGGCAGCGATCTGTGCCGGCAGGTCTGTCGCGGCTGGCCTTTCGCGATCAGGCCGGTTCGCCCGGCACGCTGGGCTATACCGTTACCGTTCAGGGCGGCGGGCAGGACCCGGTGCCCGAGAACAACACGGCACGGCTGCTGGTCGGCGTGCGCGGCCCCAAGCCGCTGCTGTGTCTGTCGCCACATGCCGAGTCGGGGCTGGCCGGGCTGCTGGAGCGGTCGGGGCTGGACGTGCGTGTCCTGACGCCGGGTCAAATGACCTATTCGCTGGAGAGCCTGTCCAATTATCAGGCGATGATTATCGAGGACGTCCCGGCCGGCGCGATCGGCTCGTCGGGGATGGAAACGATTGCCGAATGGGTCACAAAGACCGGGGCCGGACTGATGATGACCGGCGGGAAAAATGCCTTCGGGCCGGGCGGCTATTTTAAGTCGCCGCTGGAGCCGATTATGCCGGTGTCGATGGAACTGCGGCAGGAACACCGCAAGCTGTCGCTGGCAATTGTCGTGGCGTTGGATCGCTCCGGCAGTATGATGGCACCGGTGGGCCTGGGCAAGACCAAGATGGATTTGGCCAACCTGGCCACCGCCGAGGTCGTGGGGATGCTCTCGCCGATGGATCAAATCGGCGTCCTGGCCGTGGACAGCAGCGCGCACCTGATCGTGGATATGACCCCCGTCACGCAGCCGGATGTTCTGCGCAGGAAGATTTTGCAGATCGGCTCGATGGGCGGCGGTATTTATGTGTATGAAGCCCTCAGCCACGCCGCCCGGATGATTGCCGCCGCCGAGCCGCAGACCAAGCACATTATCCTGTTTGCCGACGCCGCCGACGCCGAAGAGCCGGGCGACTACCGCCGTCTGTTGGCCGAGTGCGGCGCGGCGGGTATTACCGTCAGCGTGATCGGATTGGGCAAGCCCACGGATGCCGATGGCCCGCTGCTGGAAGAGATTGCGGCGCTGGGGCAGGGACGGTGCTTTTTTACCGAAAGCCCGCACGACCTGCCGCGGCTGTTTGCACAGGATACCTTCGTCGTGGCCCGCAGTTCGTTTGTCGAAGACCTCACGCCGATCAGCGGGCTGCCGTCTTTGCGGACGGTAACCGGTCAGCCGTTTGATATTCCCGCGGCCGTCGGCGGCTATAACCTGTGCTACCTGCGTGATGGCGCGACGCTTGGGGTCATCTCCGGCGATGAGTACGCCGCGCCCATCGTGGCCGCCTGGCAGGTCGGGATAGGCCGCACGCTCAGCTATACCCCGCAGGCCGACGGCCCCTTTACCGGCCCGATGGCCGAGTGGCCTCAGGTGGGGCAGTTCCTGTCAAGCTTGGCGCTGTGGACGGCCGGGCAGCAAGGGGTGCTTGATGGCGAGATGGCCCTGACTCAACAAATTCGTGACGGGGTGTGCACGGTCACGCTGCATCTGGACCCGTCGCGTCGTCGGCAGACGCTGTCAGCGCCGCCGCGCATCAGCACGCTGTACGGCTACTCCGGCGCTGCGCCGCAGGTAACAAACGCGACGATGGACTGGCGGGACGCCGACACGCTGGCGCTCGATATTCCGCTGCAAGGGGCGCGGACGTATCTATCTACCGTGGAGGTGCCGGGGGCCGGGCCGGTGACACTGCCGCCGGTAACACTGCCGTATTCGCCGGAGTTTGCGCCGCTGGATCGGCAGCGGGCGGTTACGTTTCTGGCGGCCGCCGCCGGGGCTACCGGGGGGCGCGAGCGGATCGATGTGGCCGACATCTGGGCGGATGTGCCGCCCCGGCGACAAGTGGTGTCGCTGGCGCCGTGGCTGATCGGGCTGGCGATGGGGCTGTTTTTGCTGGAGGTCTTTCAGCGGCGCACCGGGCTGCTGTCGTCGGTCAAGTGGGACATTGCGATGGCCCGAAAACTGACGACGCCGCTGGCGGCGGTGCGGCCGCGCCGCGCGCGCTCGGCCAAGCAGACGGCGCCCTCTGCGCCCGACGCCGCCCCCGCCGCCGAGCAGACGCCGCCGACCGAGCAGCCGCAGGAATTGATCGACGCCCTGACGCGGGCGCAGCACAAGGCGCAGTCGCGCATCAAACGACAGTAACCACACAAAATGAGGCATGATCGATGACGAAGGAAAAACACGGCAAGTCAAAATGGACGGTGTGGGCCGCGATTGTTTCGGTGGTGGTGTTTTTGCTGTCGCCGGTGGTGATCTATCGGGTCAAATATAAGGCGGCGTTTGAGCGGCGGGTGGCGGAACTGGCCGCGGCGGGGTACCCGGTCTCTCTGGCCGACTTGGAGCGGCGGTATGTGCTGCCGGCAGGGGCTGACAATGTGGCGGATGTCTATATCGAGGCGTTTGGCTGGTACGTCGATCCAAATGAGGCCGAGTTGGAATGGCTTCCGGCTCGGGGTAAATTCATTGCCTCCGACGAAATCCCGCCTTATCCGCCGGAGGTCATCGCCGCCATTGAAGCTTCGCTGGAGAAAAACCGTCGCTGTCTGGAACTCTTGGACAAAGCGGCACAGATGGAGTATTGTTTGTTTCCTCAGGAAAAGTATAGTATTCACGCTATTTACGCTACGGACGACTATCGTTCTCAAATCAAAATAACCGCCATGTTGCTGGTCGAACGCAATCTCTATCTGGCCCAGACACAGCAGACCGAGGCGTTGTTCAGCTCACTTACCACCTCGGCAGCCCTGTCAGACCGCCTGTCGGCGCAGCCTTTTCTCATCGATTATTTGGTGACCAGTGCCATTCAGGGGCTGTTTGTCGTCGATATCCAAACCTGTTTGAATCTGACGACTTTCTCCGAGGAGCAATTGCTGATGCTTCAGCAGCAAGTCCGCCGCATGCGTGACAGGAATACACTGGCCGATGCCTTAATTTCTGAGCGTGCCGGCACACTGGAGTTTATGCAACACTCATCGCTGGCACAAATTAAAGATGCGGGATATTGGGTGTTTGGAAACTTCCTGGATCAGCCGTTATTTATTTTATATTCACTACCCGGCCTCAATCACAAGGACGCGGTACTGCTGCTGGACTATGCCGATCAGGCGATTGAAGCGACTGCCTTGCCGCCGCATGAGCAGCTTACAGTTTTTGAACGGATTGACAATGAGATCAACAATTATTCGCTAATTCATTTGCTGTTGCATACGATGTCTTCGCCCTACAGTCAGATAGGTCGGATTAATTTGCGTGTGATAGGCAGTTTGTCGTGTGCCGAGACGGGGCTGGCGATTGAACGCTACCGGCTCGCCCATCAGGCCCTGCCCGAGTCGCTGGAGGCGCTCGTGCCGTACTATCTGGCCGAGGTACCCCGCGACCCCTTCGACGGCGCGCCGCTGCGCTATATCCGGCACGAAACCGGCGTCCGCACCTCACAAGGCGACTGGCCCTTCACGTTTAAACACTGAATTTGAAAAGGGACTTAGTATGACACTATCACGCTATGTCACAATCGCTCTGCTGTCACTGGGCGCTGCCGTTATGGCGGCAGAGGGTTTCGGCAAGGCCGTCGAGGGCGGATTTGTAAGCGTTCGTCAATTTGACGTGCTGCCTTCCAACAGCCCCTCGGTCAATCGGAAGAATCTGCAAACCGCAATCGATTGGGCGTCGCCGCGCGGTGCGGCCCTTTATCTTGAGCCGTCTGACGAGCCGTATCGGGTTGACGGGGGGTTGGTGCTGAAAGCCAATGTGTCGCTGATCGGCGCTCATGGTCCGGTCGGCCGCGGCACGCGACACCCGGACAAGCCCCGGCCCGTCGGCAGCGTCTTTGCCATCGAAGACCGTCAAAATCCCTTCATTACAGTCGAGCATGCCACACAGATTCGCGGCATCCAATTCTGGTATCCTCAACAGACGCTTGGCGACCCGGAAAAGATTATCGAATATCCGGCCACGATCCAATGCAGTAAACGCCAAGGCGCTCAAGGCGTAACGTTGTCCGCATTGACCTTTTACGGGGAATTTTTCGCCATGGATTTTGCCGGTCGCCGCAATGCCGTTGTCGAGCAGATTCTTATCGAACATTGCTACGGCTATCCCCTCAGCGGACGATTCATCCACATCGACTATTGCTATGACATCCCCCGCATTCTTCACTGCCATGTCAATCCCGCCAATCGTCGATTCATTGACGGCCAATACAGCCGTGCGGTGGTCGATTCGGTGCTCGCCCGCAAAACCTACACCTACTGGATTGACCACACCGACAACGCCCAGTTGATAGACCTGTTTACATTTGGCGTTTACGGCGGGATCTACTTGGGGCCGGCGACATACGGCCAGTTGACCAATTTCAATCTTGACTGCGTGACGGTGGGGCTTCACAAACGAGGCGACAGCGCCTTCAATCGCAACTGGCAGATTGCCCAAGGCTCCATCATTGCCAATGCCGGCCCCCGGATCGAAGACATCCACCCCATTATCATCGAAGGCAAAGGGCATACCTCTCTGGTCAACGTAGAAGCCTTTTCCGGCCCAAACGGGGCGTTGACCACCCTGGACACCTCACAGGATTTTATGCTCGTGCGGGGCAGCGACAAGTTGACCATTACCCTGATGGGCTGCCGAATGCGCAATTATGTTTCAGACCATCCCTTTACCGTCCTGAATCCAAACGCGGTCATCCAGGCCGTGGCCTGTGTCGATAAATACGAGAACCCGTTTGTGTACCCGCCTTATGTCGTTCTCAAGGAGCAGGGTATTCCTCAGGGTCCCTGAATACACTCATCCATTCCGGCCATTCCTGATGTGTGCGACCGGATTCGACGAACGACGAAAGATGAAAAACGGTTTTCATCAGGGCAATCGCACACATTTGGGGTCTATTTTTATCCCATAAAAAAGGCCGCACAGGGTGTGCGGCCGTAATACACTTAATTTTCTGTCTGGGTGTGAATTTAGAACGTCCAAGCGATGCCGGTACCCAGCCCCCAGCCCTTGCCGGTGGTGGCGTATTCGACCGTCCAATTGATGTTGTTGCCCAAGTTAATGATTGAGCCGATAAACGCGCCCCAGTTGCGGTCAGCCTTGACATCGGTTTTTTCTTTATACACCAGCGCCCCGGCATCTTTGACCTTGAGGTCATAATCCCCATTCAGATAGTAGTAGAAGGGACCGCCGTAAACTTTCCAACTGCCCATATCAACCGTCGGGCCGACGGAAGCCAATAGATCGAAGGCGTCAACTGTAAATTGGCTTTTTTTTGTGCCGAATCTCTCGCCTATTTGTGTGTCAATCCAATTCATCTGCAACGCAGCGCCCCATGTGACATTGTCTTGCCGGAAGAAGGTATAACGTGTGCCTAAACCCCATGCAAATTCATTGTCGAAGTTCATGCTCCATACTTGGGGAAGGTCATAATCAACACCTCTGGCCTTGAGGTCCGCAATGCCGAGCTTGACATAGATGTCCCAATCTTCCGTCACGCCGTAGCCGATTACCCCGTAATGGCGCTGAAGATTGAAGTCTTTCAGCTTAAATGGGAAAGTGCCGGTTTCTACTCCGATGAAATCAAACTTCGCAGTCACTTTGTCGGTTTTTTGGCTGGAGTAGGAGTAGTCATAGCCGATACTCCACTTGCCCTGGCCGATCTCGGCGGTGGGGGAGCCAAGAAAGCCGACGGCAAATACGCTTGTTCCGAAGGTGGCCAGCATCACGAGTGTCATTACATTTGTTCTGTTCATAGGTCTGTCCTTTCAATTAGAACGTTTATGCTTAATCCTGTCACACTCGTTACTTCGTCGGAAGGTTTGCCTGTTAACTTTAGTCCAATATTTCAGGAAATCAAAATCTTAAGACTATTATTTTTATATATTTAAGTGGAATTCTGTGAGCCGTTGATACATCTTTTTAAAACAAGATGCCGCAAGTCCACCTTGTTAAGAATTTCCAATTTTATTAAAAAACTGAAATATGCCTTACTGGTATTACTGGTAATTTTTTTTTTATCGGACGCTACGTCTGGGTACACACCGCCGCTTCGTTGACCGAACAGGGATTGTTTCTTAGGTTTTACATGGATAGTTTTGCTTTTTACACAACCTTTATGATATGGGGTGGTCTTATGTTTAGACGGTTATTTATGTCGGCAGTGGCGCTGACCGTGATATTCGGCGGTTTTGGCGTTGTCTATGGCGACGCGCTGGAACCGAGCCACCATTACACATGGGGCATCAACAACCCACAAGCCATCGACCTGTCCAGCGGCCGCATTATTACTGAGGCCGTATTGACATTTCATAATTTTAATTCATCTGTTAAAGATCAGGTTGAAGTCACCACGTCCCGCAGCACATTCCGCGGCGGGACAACCACCAATACAACCCTCACCAATGTACCTAATTATGACTCATTGAGTATCTATGTTCTGGACAACCCACGGTATGGATTTCAGTCGCTCGGCAGTTATCCCGTCGATCCTTTTGTCGGTTGCGGCGGCAAACTGACAAAAGGGGTCCTTGAACAAGTTGATTCTGAACGCTACAATCTGATTTGCCGTTTAGGCGACACCCATTCCGATCATTCTCCTTTTTCCTCGCTCTTTAATGCTCCGGTAGCATTGACACTCGCAGGCGGCAGCTCGGTTGTCTTGTCTTCTGCCCTTCTTGAATTTATCGATTACGCCGGCACCGGTCCCAGTGCGGGGTTTGGTCTATGGCCGGGCAATGTGCAATACAGCTATGACGATATTACGCTGACGTTGACAGTGGGGGCGTACCAAGGCGATTCTACAGCCCAAACACTGACGTTTCGTATCGGCGACGATATGAACCCGATTGGCGAAAATCCTGTTCAGCCTGAACCTGAAGTATTCTATACCCTCGATGTCTTTGCCGCCAATGGCACAATCGCCAAATCTCCCAATCTGACCTCCTATGCGCAGGGCGATCTTGTTACCCTGACGGCAACAGCCGCCGCTGACTATACTTTTTCCCACTGGTCGGGCGATGCATCCGGCACCAACAGCAGCGTAACGGTTACAATGGACGCCGACAAATCCGTCACGGCTAATTTTACGCAAAATGCGGCGCCAACCTATACCGTCACCTTTAATTTGGATGGTAAGGGCACACGCACCGGCGGCGGGGCACTGATTCAGACCATCGCCCATGGCGCAGCAGCCACCGCGCCTACGGTCGCGGCCAGTACCGGCTGGGTGTTCACCGGTTGGGATAAGGCGTTTAGCAACATCACCGGCAATCTGACCGTTAATGCGCAATACACTGCGCAGAGCTATACCGTCACGTTTAATCTGGACAACAAGGGTACACGCACTGGCGGCGGGGCACTGGTTCAGACCATCGCCCATGGCGCAGCAGCCATTGCGCCCACGGTTGCGGCCGGCACCGGCTGGGTGTTCACCGGCTGGGACAAAGCGTTTAACAACATCACGGGCAATCTGACGGTTAATGCCCAATACACCGCACAAACCTACACGCTGAACATAACCTCTGCCAGCGGCAGTGTTATCAAGCGGGTTAACGGCGTGATTACGACGGCGACCAGCTTTGCACACGGAACCGTTGTCAGTCTCACCGCCGTTGCCGACACCGGCTATACCTTCGGCAACTGGTCCGGCAGCGTCACCGGCACAGCCAACCCCATCTCGATCACCATGGACGGCAACAAATCGGTTACGGCCAATTACACGCAGAATGCCGCCCAGACCTACACCCTTGCGATAACCGCAACCAACGGCAGTGTCACCGTTAAGATCAATGGCGTTGTTACCACGGCCACCAGCTTTGAAGCCGGAACGGTGGTTGAGTTGACCGCTGCTGCCGACAGCGGCTACACCTTCGGCGGCTGGTCGGGCGGCGTGTCCGGCACAGCAAACCCTGTCTTTATTACAATGAACGGCAACAAGTCGGTTACGGCCGCCTTCAATTTCAGCCGCAGTTCATTCAGGTAATATCAGGACGATTATATCCATGCGGGGAAGTAATAGCCGCCCGGCGGTTATAATTGAATGCCTCCCCCGGCCGAGGGACTGAAGCCGGGGGACGTCACAATCATTGGAATTGTTCCGCACAATATCCACAAACTCCATGCCCAATTTGCATAGATAAATACCGAAATTCTTCATGGCTATGTCCAGAAACAGCGAGTTGTACGGCCGGAATGGCCGTATGACACAATTTTCACAGGCAGGATGCCCATGTTCACCTAATTTTTAATTATAATAGAGTTTTTTCTTGACATCGGGTATCAGGCTGTGTTAGTTTAAGGGTGTGGAATTAGGCCTGAGCAAGGTGTTAGGGTGTTTCGATTGTTTTGGAAGCGTCAGTAGCAACAGGGAAAAGTCAGGCAAATAGAAAATGGAGAGTGTTTATACACTCGGAAAGGACTGTCGAACAATGAAAATAAAATACGTAGAAAAGAAGAAGGGATTTACACTGATTGAGCTTTTGGTGGTGATCGCAATCATTGGGTTGTTGCTGTCCATTATTGTGCCGGTGTTGGGCAAGGCCAAGATGTATGCTCAGGAGGTAATATGCGCAACGAATCTGCATCAATATCACATCGCTACGGAGCTCTTTACAACCGAAAACAAAGACGTGTATCCTCATCCTTGGAGGAGCCTTTATAAGGAATATCAGTTTTCAGGCGAAGTCCAGCGTTATTGCCGTTGGCATAATCCGGACTACAGTTTGGAATCACATCCGGAGTATGCCGGCCCGTTCTGGCCGTACCTGGCGTCGACAAAAGCGAGTATTTGTCCGACATTCAACGCCGTGGCCCAGAAATATGGAGAATTCCATCCTTACCACAATGCTGCCAATAACCGCATCGAAGTCCAGTTCAGCTATAGCATGAACGGCATGCTAGCTTTCAGCCAAACTGGTACCACCGGGGTTGGCAAGGCTCAGGTTGGCTCTTCTCCGTCACAAACTTTTCTGTGGGCCGAAGAGAATATGTGGCTGCTTAAGACTCAAGCCGGTGCCAAGTTGAGCAATGAAGTTCTGAATGATAGTGCGTTGTTGCCCGGTCAACCGGATTCGCCCGTCGATTGTATAGGCAGCTTTCATAAGATTGCCCAGACCAAATTGAGCTTGCAACAAAGCACGGGGGTATATGACAGTGGTGTGGCCAATGTCCTGTTTTTGGACGGGTCCTTGGCCTATGCATCGCCTCTTGATACGTACCGTTACGCAGGAAAACTGCGATAAAATGAAATCATTCCTTTTGTTGGTGGGTAAAATTGCCGAGTATTCATGAGTACAAGGGAACTGGGCAATCGTATGTGTCACCTCTGTCGATGGATCGGATGTGACGGTACTGAAACCTGAAGTCGTTGCCATGGCAGCAGAGCTCGGTCTGCCCTCTAATCTCTGGAAGAACGGAATAAGCCGGTGGCTTCGTGTTGCCATGGCATTTTTTCCTTGACTTTGGTTGTCACATTGTGATAGGATGAAATGTAAGGAGTTAGTGAAAAGAATCTATGTTGAGGTGTGGTGGTGAAACAGAAACAGCATAAAAAAGACAGACAATCTTGGCTTAAGGGTGGCAAGTCTTTCAGAAGGCGATCACAATAGATCCTTGTCGAGCATGGGGGGCAGTACCTGAAATAAAACGATTCAGCACAAGAGACGTAACCTTTTGTGTATTATGTGAAGAATATTGTTTAAATTATGGAGGTGTTAAGTGAAAAAGGCAGTTTTTGTAGTGGCGACTTTGTTTGTTCTGTTGGCTTCGTCGAGTCAGGGCATTAATGTTGCGTTGTCCGGCACGAATAACGCGAGCAATCAGACTATCGTTGACTTTCTCACCGCAAACTTCCCAGAGATTGAGAACGTTACTCAGGGGGATTACAGCAATCCCGCAAACATCCCAGCGGGTACGGATGTGCTGATGATCGGTCGTGCGCTTTCCAGCGGCCCGTATGGCAATGTGGCCAACACTGCGACGTTCAACGCGTTGACCATTCCTGTGGTATGCTTAACCAGCTATGTTGCACGCTCGACTGGTGACCGTTGGGGCTGGCATTCCGGAGGTGAAGCCGGAGGTTCAGTCGCCGGCGACGAAACGACGGTCACTGCGGCGGGCGCGGATGTTTTTGGCGCTGCTGGTACTTATGACTGGTGGACGACGGGCACAGGCACCGGTTTTAACGCCTCAGGCTCTGGCACCGTCGGGGACGGGGAAATACTGGCGACGATTGGAGGGAACATTCTTGTTGCTCACTGGAAGGCCGGCGAGACATCCGGCATGGGGGCGACCTTTGGTTCCGACCGTTTGCTGTTCAATATTCCCGACGTCGATTTTGATGGTGTACCGGTGATGCCCGACACAGCAGCAGGCCAAGAGGCTTTGATAGCTGCACTGAAACTTATTTTGGGCCAAGATGACGACAAGCTCCCTTACGACCCGACTCCCGAAGATGGTGAACCAACGGCGGGAGAAGTGTTCGATCTGAATACAGCCGATGTGACACTCGGATGGATGGCCGGCATCGATCCGAACCCGGAAACCGGTTACCTGGTAGATCCGGCAATCCATGGCTATTACATCTATTTACGTGCCGAAGAACCCAATATGGTTGGGGTTGATCCTTATGATTATACCATTCAGGCGCATGACGACGACCCCGCTGTGACCGATCCGTCCAATGAATATGGGCCGATCCGGCTCGATCGCGGCGTGACGTACTATTGGCAGGTCGAACAGGCATATCCAAACCCCGCGGATCCCGATAATGCTTATCCGGCCAACGATCCCAATAATCTGATGGGGCCGCTGTGGTCCTTCACCGTGATTCCGCAAACCGTATCGATCAGTACTGTTTCTCCGGCACTCAGCGCAGTGGACGCCGGTTCAGACGTCGAATTGTCCGTAACGGCGGTAGCGGCAGAGACCTACCAATGGTACAAGATTGGCGATCCCGACGAGATGCTGACCGATGGCGACACGTATAGCGGCGTCACTACGGATACGCTGACCATTTCCGGGGTACAACTGGCCGACGAAGGCCTCTACTATTGCGTCGCCAGCAATCCCCTGTATGACGCCTCCAATCGTGAGACCGGCCCGGGTCGCGTGATGACCAAGCGTTTGATTATTCACTATCCGTTTGATGAGATCATTGAGGAAGGCGGCGTCAGTCTCGTTGAGGATGTTGTTGGCGGCTATGATATGGTGCTCACGAATGATAATCCGCTGGGTACCTTGCCGAGTCTGGTGGAGGACGTTCCTGGACTGGTTACCGGCAAGGGGCTGTTCTTCAACAACAGCGATATCGACGATCCGAATAACGCATGGGGTCAGTACGCCACGGCCGGGGATGTGGACATGGAAGCGATGGGCAATGGCCTGACGATTTCCTTCTGGGTCAAGTGGGTCGGCAATAACGGCGCCTGGCAGGGCATCATCAACCGCCGTGGTGAGTGGGCCGCTGCAGATATGATGTGGCGCATCGACAAGGATCCGACATCGGGCGCAATCAGCTTTGAACGAGAAGGCGACAATGCCGGCAGAGTGGCGGCAACGCTGGTTCAGGACGATTGGCACCATATTACCCTGACCTTGGACACAACCGTTACCCCAAGCAGGACCCGGATGTATAACAATGGTGAGCAGGTTGCGACGGCGACCGGCTTTACGTACGGAACGGGCGTCGATTCCGAGTTCAAGCTGGGTAATAACAATGACGGCTCCAGCACGGATCTCTTTTGGGGTATCCTTTCCGATGTTAAAGTGTATAACTACGCTCTCACCGTTCAGGAAGTCGCCAATGAGTTTCTTGCCGTGAGGACGGATCTCCCTTGGGTTTGCGACCGGGATGCCTATGGTCAGGATAGTGAATTGATGGAGTTGGACGTCAATAACGATTGTCTGATTAATCTGGAAGATTTTGCCGCTTACGCAGAGAGATGGATGGATGATCGCTACCAGTTCAGGCGTCCGCTTCCGTAAGCACGACGTGTTCGATTACGAATAACGGTTTCCGGGTATCTGACCGATGCCCGGAAACCGGACTTTAAAAGCTGGTTATAAGGTGTTTTGAGATAAACTAAAGACAGAAGTCCAGCGAATCGGTTTTTGAATGTTGCCCTGGGGCGTCCTGATACGCTGGGGCGGCTTTATTATTTCATGCGATAGCCCTGAGATTTTTTACTTGACATGGATTTCGTGTTGTGGTAATATTGTATCAAGTACAGGTAGGTGATGAAAGTTTGTGGGTGCGAATGGGTGCAACTCTAAAACAATTTTTTGGGTCGCAATCACATCAGGCATTGATGTGCGCCTGTGGCATTCGCTGGAATGGCGGCGCAGCGAAACTTATCGCGAATATCAAAGTACACATCTCTGCGAAAGGAGGGTCGTGAAACATAAGTTCATAGTGTCAGGTGTAAAACATCGAGCAGTGCAACTACTGAGGCATAGTGACACACAAGACTGGAGCGTTTTCTATTCAAGTTCGTGCGTTGTTTGCCGCTTAAACGTAATATTGTATATTTAAATTGTCGTTTTTATCGGAGGTAATGAACATGAAAAGATCTTTTTTAAGGAGAACAGAAATGCGAAGATTGTTTGTTCTAATGTGTTTGTGTTTGGTATCCCCGCTGTTTGCACAAAATCTGATCGTCAATCCCGATTTCGAAACGGGAACGACCGATGGCTGGGGTGTTCGTGGCGGCGGCGGTAACATCCAGGTCATCACCGATAACCCTCATAGCGGCCAGAACTGTCTGAGGATTTCCGGCAGAACCCAGGTTTACCAGGGTGCGTTGCAGTCGCAGAATATGCGGGGCGTGACGGAGGTAGGAAAGACCTACTATGTCGAAGCCTGGATCCGAACCAACCGGGCAGACACGACCCCAGTTAAGCTCTCGATGCAGTACAACACCGACCCAGTGGTTTATGATAGTATTGTAACCAACGTTTGGGTCGGCACTGAATGGACACTGATCTCTGGCACTTATGAGATGCTCGACAATGGGTCCACCGAGGCGACCTTTTACCTTGAGGGGAACTCGGACTACACGGCGGGTGGCAACCCTCTCGCGGCCGCGGAGGACGAAATCTATATAGATGACGTCGTTTTTATGGACGCTGCATTACGCGGTATTCCCTACGACCCTCAGGTTGAACCTGAGAATCCTGACGGGTCAGTCGGAACGCTGTTTGAAGTCAGCCCCACAGTGTACGAAATCAGGGATCTTGTGTTGAGCTTCAAGGCAGGTCCCGATCCGACGGGGGAGAACGCAGTGAATCCTGCGATTCACCATCACCTTGTCTATTTGCAGTCCGGTCTTCCGAACGATGAGAGTTTGATTTTGATTGATTCCCCCCTTCCTCAGGAGTCTCTGGAAGATCCTCTTCAGTCATTGACCCTGGCCGACGTGGACATCGCCCTCCAACAGGATACGACCTATCAATGGCAGGTCCAAATGATTATGCAGGATTCCCAAGGCAATCCTTATCCTGAGGGCGATCCCAATCACATTATGGGGCCGATCTGGTCGTTTACCACAGTAGGCGCGGGTCCGAGGATTCTTTCCATCTCGGATCATCAGTTGACCGATGCCTCAGGCGCCGCCACGTTAACCGTCGTAGCCGACGAGCTTGCGGACAATTACCGCTGGTTTAAGGTTGTCGGCGTGCAGGATACGGAAGGCGGCGAGGCGGATGATACCCCGTTGACCGATGGCGGGATGTATTTGGGAACCACGACGAATACATTGACCATTTCGGGTATGTCGCCGAACGGCTCCGATGATGCTCGGTACTATGCCGTCGCTTACAACGGCGATCCGGAAGGCACCGGATTTGCGTCGGAGCCTTCGGAAGAACGTTGGGTCTGGTATCCGCGGTTAGTCAGTCACTACGAGTTCGATACCATCTCTACCGATGGTGGTAACTCGTTCATTGCAGATACCGTCAGCGGTTATCATGCTCAGATAATGAGCGGTAACGGTAGTGTTCTTCCGGACTTGGCAGTCAACGCCCCGGCAGGATTGGCAGGATTAGGCCGCATTACCTCGCTGCCTTTCACTGCAGCGAGTCAGCACTATCTGCAAGTCGACGAGCAGTATGCAGCCACATTTAAGGACCTGACGGTTTCGATGTGGTTCAAAACCACTGGCACGAGTTCGTACCAGAGGATCTTCGATTATGGAAACGGCCAGGGGAACAGCACCTTTATCTGTCCCCACTATAACGGTGTCGGCAGAGCCGCGTTTTCGGTTGATGTGCCCGACCACGGTGAACGCCGGGTGGAATCGGCCCTTGACGCCGTGGTGAACAATGTGTGGACGCATATCACGGCAACCCTGAGCGGCAATACGGCCAGGCTGTTCATCAACGGTGAATGGGTCAACATGTCTGCCGAATTCCTGTATCCTCCGGTCGACAACGGTGCGACCATTCAAAACTGGATCGGCAGAAGTCAGTATGGCAGTGATCCTTACTTCAGCGGGAATATTGCTGACCTGAAGGTTTGGAACTATGCCCTTACGAACGAAGAGGTTGCTGTGGAATACTTGAATGACACTCCGAGCGAGGATTTTATCTGCGACAGAGAAGAATTTAGGCATTTCCAAACGATGGATTCCAACGATAACTGCATTATTGATCTTGAAGATCTTGCAGAATTGGCTGGAATGTGGATGGAAAACCGCCTCCTCTTTGCCGACTAAGCAGTAAGGTCGAAAAGGACGTATCAAAGGGTTTCCGGGTGTCGATTCAGATGCCCGGAAACCTTTTTTTTGTCACGGGGGACAATCCGTCGGCATTTCACTATGCCTTTCAAGTCATCCCACTGGCATATAAAAAAAGCCCGTGCACGATGGCACGGGCTTGTGGCTAAACTTGCATATCACGGGCAAGATACCCGTGCCGCAGTTAGTTGATCTCTTCTTCGATCCAGCCGAGCAGTTCTTTCAGGTCCGCCATCTGGGTATCGCCCATGTGCGCGATGCGGAAGGTGAGGTCTTTGAGCTTGCCGTAGCCGTTGCCGAAGACGGTGTTGTGCTTTTCGCGCAGGGCCTTGTTGACCGCGGCGATGTCGATGTTTCGCGTGTTCTTGAATGTCGTCAGCGTGTTGGAGGCGTACTGTTCTTCCGGCAGCACCTCGAAGCCCTGACTCCTGCCCCAGTTGCGGACGTAGTCGGCCATCTTTTTGTGCCGCGCCCAGACGTTTTCCATCCCCTCTTCGAGGAAGCGGTTGGCCTGATAATGCAGTGCCATGATGTGCGGAATCGACGGGGTCGTCGGGGTCTGGTCCTTGGCCTCGACCTTGGCGAATTCCTGAAAGTCAAAGTAATAGCCGCGTTCGGGGACGGATTCGCTCTTTTTCAGCGCCCGGTTGCTGACGGCGGCAATGGCAAATCCCGGCGGAATCGAAAACGCCTTCTGCACCGAGGCAAACGCCACGTCCCAGCCCAGCTCGTCAAAGTGCAGCGGCAGGCCGACTACGCCGCTGACGGTATCGACGAACACCAGCACGTCGGGATACTTTTTCTTCATCATCTTGCTGATTTCATAGACCGGGTTGGTCAGGCCGGTGCTGGTCTCGTTGTGTACCAGCGTCAGGATCGGGTACTTGCCGGTGGCCATTTTCTCGTCGATCATCTCCGCGGTGATCGCCTGTCCCCATTCGACCTTCAGTTCTTCGACCTGGCGGCCGCACGACTTGGCGACGCTGGCGAACTTGCTGCTGAACGCCCCGCAAGACGTGCACAGGATGACTTCATCCTTCTGGACGCAGTTGCGAATGCAGCCTTCCCACATCCCGGAGGCCGAGGAGGTACTCAGGAAAATATGCTGCTCGGTAAAGAGCAGCTTCTTGAGCATCGCGACGGTTTCGCTGTGAAGCTGCGAATAATCTTTGAGGCGATGGCCCAGCGTGGGGCGCGCCAGTTGCTGCAGGACTTCGGGCAGGACATGCACCGGCCCGGGGATGAACAGTTTCGGCGGGTTTCTCCAGTCAATCATTGCACACTCTCCTGAATTTTGGGGTTTGAGAATACGGGTTTTATGGATTCAATCGGGAGCTTGTTGATCGTTACGCCCGAAAACAGCTTGGGGTAAAAGAATGTGGACTTTTGCGGCATCTTTTCGCCGACGGCGGCGATGTCTTTGACCTGTTCGATGCGGGTGGAGTTGACGAAGAAGGCCGCCTCGGCCGTGCCGTCGTCGATGCGCGCGATGCAGCGGTCGATGGCGTTGCCCAAGTCTTTGATGTATTCCAGGTGGCTCTGGGCGGCCAGCTTGGCGTCGCAGATGCCCAGATGCCGGTCGAGGATCAGCGTGTGCAGGACGTTGATGTCCAGCCCGCGGGCCGCGTAACTCATATCGCCTGCGGCGTGCAGCATCGCGTCGGCGTTGGTCAGCAGGAGGGCGTAAAACGCGCTGCCGCCGGCGTAGAGGCCGAAGATGTTGCGGGCGTTTTCGCCTTGGCGTACCATCTCGGCAAACATCGCCGCGCGGGCGGCCTGTTTCTGCGCGGCGGTTTCGAACGTGAAGGTCTTGACTTCAAAATCCGCCTCCAGACCTCTGAGCAGCGCCTTTTCGTCGAAGTCGGGCATGTTCACAATCATCCGGTGCGTCGGCTGAATCACCAGCCCCGGATTGTGCGTATTGACGAAGGTCATCATCAGGTACTGCGCCTCATCGCGTCCCGTCTCGGCCCAGTAGTTCAGCGCCGTTTCGTACCGGTGATGGCCGTCAGCGATGATGGTCTGCTTGTCCTCAATGGCCGCGGCAAACAGGTCAATCAGGACCGGGGCCGTGATGCGGTACACCCGGTGGTGGACATTTTCGGGATCAGTAAACTCCAGCACCGGTAAGGAGTGCCGGGCGGCCTCAAAGAGCTGCCGGTCGGTGTTGGTCGGGTCGTCATACAGCATAAAGATCTGCCCGAACTGGGCCGCCGTCGCCCGCGTCAGGTTCAGGCGGTCGGCCTTGGGGCCTTCCAATGTCTTTTCGTGCGCCCGCACCCCCTTGCCGAACGGCTCGATCTTGCCCAGTGCGATGACACCGCTGCGCTCGTACGCCTGTCCGGCGATCTGAAAATTCTGGACATACGCATAAATCGACGGCTCGGCATCCTGCTTCAGCGCCCCGTCGGCGAGGGCCTTTTCAAGATACGCCGCGGCGCGGGTATAGACGTTGTCCTGCTCGTTATCATCCGGCGTTGCTTTGCCGCGAATCGCCCGGACGATATTGTAGGGGTTCTGTGCGTAGAGTTTTTCCTGCTGGTGGACGTCGATGACATCGTAGGGCGGGGCAATACAAGCTCCGGGGTCGCCTGCGATATCCTTGTCAAACCGATACGCCGCAAAGGGTTTTATCTTCATTGTTCAGGAGTCGATAAGCCTTAAATATCAATTAATGTGCCGTATGGAACAACAAAGTGTAATCACGGCACAAACGAATCGTTACTATAACACATTAACAGGTGTTTTCAAACAAAAAGTAAGAGGATTTTGAAAATCTGCGTGTTGTTTTGAGCGTTTCTTCTGCCGAAAAGCCGTTGCGGTTTTTGCATCACGTGTTAAGATGGCCCAACGCACGAAAACACAATTCAGGATGAATAACGATGAGCAAGCAGGAACGTACCAACTATCAGAAGAAAGTCATTTCTCGCTATTATGAGAATCTCGATACCATTACGCTGACGAAATTGCAGGAGCTGGTGACGGAATTGTATCTGGCCGAGACGGCGGCGCAGAAAGACCGGCTCTGGAAGCGGGTGGAAACGGCGATGGTCAAGATGAAGGTCGCCCCGGCCGTCGCCCGGCACCTGATGGCCCAAAAAGACGTGCGTCTGCTGGCCGAGAACCTCAATGACTGGCTCAAAAAAGCCCGATAGCCCTCCGATTTGTATCCACCACATGGTTGTAAACCGGACTCGATTCCCCCAGAACATGGACACTTTTATCTTTTGTTATCTCCAAAAAAACATCAAAAACTTAAAGAAGTCCTTTTCCGGCCTCTGAAATTGGACGACATAAGGGGGTGAAAACCGATACCGAAGACCCGGGGCACCGGTTTGCGGCGAGCGGTTAAAATTTTACAAATGCAGAGCGGATTAAGTCGGAGAGTGCATCATGTTCGATTTTTTTGGGTTCAGAAAGAAATCGCAAAAAACCAAAGTGCTGGTCGTTGACGATGAGCCGAATATCGTCCAGACGCTCAAAGATCGTCTGGAGATGAACGACTATGAAGTGTTGACCGCCCATAACGGCGTTGACGGCCTCAAGGCCGCTCAGGACGGAACGCCCGATATTATCCTGCTGGACGTGATTATGCCGATGATGGACGGCCACGAGATGCTCGAACAGCTCCGCGAGAAGGAATGGGGCAAGACGATGTCTGTGATTATGCTGACCGCCCGCAGCCAGGCGCAGGATATCGCCCGGGCGCGTTCCTGCGGCATCGACGATTACATCATCAAGCCTTTTGACCTGAGCGAACTGCTGGAAAAGATCGAAAACATCATCGAACATCGCAAGGTGACGGCGACGGTCTGAGTTCGCCAGGAATCGTGCCCCGATGCGGATTGACACCCTAATGGTGCGCCGCGTCCTCAAAGACCTCTCTGAGAAACTGTTTCATCGCGGCCCATGAGTGTTTATCGGCCTTTTTGTCGTAGGTGGACGATTTCGCAGGGTCGTCTCCGGTCTGGGGGTTGGTGAAACTGTGTACCGCCTTGCCGTAATAAATCATCTGCCAATCCGCATCCGCTTTCTTTAAATCCTCCCACAAATCCTTCCACATTGAACAAACCGCTTTGATGGTCAATCCGCAGCATCACCACATCGTCGGGGTGTATCATAATTTGTGAATTAGAAGGGATCATCGTATATTCCTTTCATTCCGGTTTTGCCGATAGGGCCTGACGCGTTCGTCGCGTCCGCCCGGCGTTCAGCTTGCTTTCTCAATATTGCGGCAGCGCAGGGGTACGCCATCGGTAAATTCCTGAATATGGTGTCATTAAATGCTTAGACGGCCATACGGCCTCCCTTGTGCTCCGGAAAACGGGTGCGGATGCCCGCAAGTAGAAAGAGATACACGGAATTATAAGGAAAATGAGGCAAGGAAGGGATTTGTCTTGACCCTGCGGCAGCGAATTGTGTAAAATCGTTGATGTCGTTAGGAGAAACAGGTGTTTTGTTGCCGTGTATTTGGGAAAAGTCAGATAAACAATGCGAACGTTTACGGACAGGCCTATAAACCAAAACTAACTTAATTAATCAGGAGGTTATCCAATGTACCGCAGACTCACAATAATTCTGCTCGCAGCGATAATGACAGTCGGAGTTTGTGCAGCTCAGCAGGGCCGGCCGACAGCAGTGAACAATGAAAACGCCCCGGCCATAAACCAGCCCGTTCAGCCCACGTACCCGATACCGCCTGCCGGCTTTGACCGTGTCCGCCAGGGAGTCGAAAGGGGCAAGTTGGAAAGAGTGGACTATGAAGCCACCGCTGTCAGCGAAGGATTACAACGCTGGATGGAGGTCTATACCCCGGCCGGCTATTCCACCGACAAGAAGTACCCCGTGCTCTACCTGCTCCACGGTATCGGCGGTAATGAAAACAGGGAATGGACCCGGCAGGGAGTCGCCAATGTCATCCTTGACAATCTTATTGCCGAAAAGAAGATCGTACCCATGATTGTCGTCTTCCCCAACGGCAATGCCACAGTTCCCGCACCTGCCGGTCAAACCGATGCTGCCGGAGGCCGGGCCCCGGCAAGAGGCGGCGCAGGACGCGGCGGCATGATGGGTGGCGGTTGGGGGGAGAATTTCACGAACGACCTGCTCAAAAATATCATTCCTTACATCGAATCGCACTATTCCGTACATACCGATGCCAAACACCGCGCTCTGGCCGGTTTGTCCATGGGCGGTATGCAAACCCGCTCGATTGCCCTGCCCAATATTGACAAGTTTTCCTATATCGGCATCTTCAGCGGCGGCAACATTATGCCGGAAAACATCACCGATATGGACGCCTTCAAAAAACAGGTCAACGTCGTGTTTATGAGTTTCGGCAGCAGGGAAGGTTCCGCTTCCCGCGGCGGCGGTTCTGCTCCCTCTGGTCCCGAGGGCATTCGGCTTGCCACAGATGCACTGACCCAGGCCGGGGTCAACGCCGTTTGTTACGTCTCACCGGATTCGGCACACGATTTCACAACCTGGAAACGCAGTCTGTATTATTTCACTCCGCTGTTGTTCACGGATGCGTCGTCTGCTCCGGCTGCGACGGTCTCCACCTCCATTGATGCCTCTCGCAAACTCAAGAACGCTCCGGTCCCCAGCGCCGGTTTCGGCAAAGAGCTTGGGGATTTCAAGAGCGGAAAACACACGATCACGAGCGCCGATCTTGAACGCGAATTCATCATTGATATTCCCGAAAATTACGACAAGAACACATCGTACCGGCTGATTTTTGCCATGCATATGATGGGCGGCAGTATGCAAACGATGGTCGATAACAACTTTTATGGACTCAAGACCTATGCCCGAAGAGAAAATATCCCGGTTATTTTTGTGGCTCCTCAGGGATACACCGACCGTTCTCCCTGGCGAGGCAGGGATGATAAAGACCATATTTTCTTCGCGGACATGCTCGCCCTGTTCAAGGAGAAGCTGAGCGTGGATACCTCTCGCGTATTTTGCTGCGGCTTCAGCTTCGGGGCAATGATGACCTATTCGCTCTCGTTAAATTTCCAGGACGAACTTCGCGCGGTTGCCTGTTATGCTCCGGCCAATTGGAATATCTATCTTCCTGAGAATACAGGAAAACCCCTTGCGTTTTTCAGCACGACCGGCACCGACGACGGCCTTTGCAGGTGGATCAACTCGGATGAACGAAAACAAGGCGGGAAATATTGCGTCCTGACGCACCTCGAAAACAACGGGCTTACAGAAATGCCCGAAATACCCATCGCAACCACCCCCAGGCATATCACCACTGAGTTCGAAGGGCTTCCGGAAGAATATCCCGTGTTATTTGGCTCTTTCGTGGGCGGGCATACAGATAATATGCGGGACCCCGGATCGAATGTCAACTGGATTGCAAAAGAGACCTGGGACTTCTTCATGCGGTTTTAGACATCGGGAAAGAACAGTTTGTGCAAGCCATTTCATAACCTTCCGAGCGTTATGAAATGGCTTGCAGGAGCCTATTATGAATAGGAGCGAATGTCGTTTCAGCAGCGCAGCGATATGGTTTTTAGGATGGGGCCTCGTATTTGCGGTGTATTGTTCGGCTTCTCAGGAGTTGTCGGAACAGACGATAAAGAATCGTGATCTATATTTTCATAATGAACCTTCGGCGGATGACTCCGGTACATGTCGGTTGGTGGAATATAAAGTCTGGATTTATTATCAGGCCGCCCCGGGTGAACCCTATTCGAAACGGGTGCCGGGAATTTGTCCTCAATGGCGTCCGAAAGCTTATGACGGTGAAATTCGAAAATTCTATCTGTTCCTGCCGGTCGGGTATGATGGAAAGTCTGAGCTGTGGATAGCGGACGTTGAAGGATGTTTATGGGGCAAAGCTGCTGAGGGATACTTTCAGATCAATACAACTCCGGTTCTATCTTCTGACGGAAGGGTACTGGCAAGCGTTTTTCGGCCCTTGACAGAAGTTCAAAAAGGGCACTATTATCTTACTGCTATTGAGATTAATGACAGCATTAGCACGCCCAGTGTTCAACAATGGTTATACCATAGTGAAGGTGCGGCGATTTCCGATTTGGAATTTATTGACCGAGATACGCTTTCTTTTTCTCTGAATAAGCATGATGAAGCACAGGACAGAATGATCAAAGAAACCAAGGAAGTAAAGGTATACCGGAACGTAGCAGAGTCATTCAAGGAGCAAAAGGAATACTTTCTGAAACATGAGCGAGTGCAAGTGACAGGGTGGGATTATGCCAGGCAGATTCTGTTGGGACATGGGACCTACACGGGGTATTCCGGCGGCAAACAATACCATAGCGGATGGGTGGCCATACAAATGAATAACGGCATGCTTTTCCTTACCAAGCCGCTTCAGTTAGACGACATTTTTTCTTTTATGACAGAATACAACCTGAATTCAGAGGGCTTTGCATCTGAATAAATAACAGTCAGCAGTCAACCGTCAATTCCAAGGTATGTTATGGCGGGGGTTTTATTGTGCTGTTCAGTCTGTGGACGAAGGGGGCGGTGACGTTTGTTTTAGAATGCCCCCCCCTATAAGATGGAGCCCCAGTTCATCGGTTGATTGTTGACAGAGGTAACGCCTACCCGGCGGATACACCACGTCTCATCCGGCTGCTGGATAAGCTCGATCTGCAAGGAGATAAAAATCACTGAACCGAACGCCGCATATCGGCTTTTCGGGTCCAAATGCATGACCGTATCCAGATCCACCACCCCGCTTCGTGCTTCCAGCGTCAACTGCAAGTGCTGAAACCGGATTTTATTGATCGCCGCGCCGGTCAGCAACCGTTCGGCGGAGGCCAGCATTTGATTGCGGCTGCGATGATAGCCGTCGTCATAATCGTCGCAAATCAACACGGCCAGTGACGGCAAATCCTCCTCAATCGCCGCCTGCCGACATTGGCGAATAATCGCGTGAATTTTTTCACTGTCGGTTTGCACTGCGTGATCCAGCCCGAATCCCAGCGCCGCCAGCAGCACAGGGGCCAGCAGCGGGAGATAGTCCCATTCGGGTTTGGCCCGCCGTATAAGCGTTGCCGGAATCAGTGCCATTGCCGCCAGCGTCAGCAGCAGCCACGGATGTTCAAAGACGTTCATCATCGGCGGGGGTCTCCTTTCGGGAATGGCACAGGCGAATGTCCATCGCACTGAGCAGTTCGTTGGCGATGCGGTCGGTCAATTCTTTTTGCAGGGCCGTGACGGAAATATAGCCGGCGTCGAGCGCGGTGGTGTCGGTCCAAAGGCTGGTTGTGCCGTCGCGATGGGCGCCGCCGCTGAGCAGATAGGTCGCCTGTCCGTTGGTGGAGCTTATGTTATAGAACTCGTCGAACCCGCTGACCGACTGCGGCACCACCCGAACGCCTTTGGGCGGCCCTTTGGAAAGCTGCGGGATGTTGATATTGACAATCTTGCCGTCCTGTAAGTCTCTGAGCTGTTCGATGATCTCGAAGGCATACGCGGCGGCTTGATCCAGATCGAGCGGTTCGTCCATCGCTGCGCTGACCGCGATGGCGGGGAGGTTATAAAACGCCCCCTCGATGGCTCCGGCGACTGTTCCCGAATAAAAGATGTTGATGCCGACATTGGCGCCGTGGTTCATCCCCGAAACGACAAGGTCAATTTTGTCGCGGGGACTGAGCAGGGCGTTGAGCGCCAGCTTGACGCAGTCGGCCGGCGAGCCGTCCACGCTGTAGCCGGCAAATTTACCCACAATATCGACATACTCGCAGGTGATTTCTTTGAGCGAGATGCTGTGCCCGGCGCCGCTTTGGACGTCCGAAGGAGCCGCGACCGTGACCTTGCCCAACCGGGTCAACTGTTTGTACAGCGCCGCCAGCCCCGGAGCGAAAATACCATCATCATTTGTAAGCAGAATATGCATTCTGACCTCTGATTTCTGTTTTCTGACCTATGTCCTTATATCCGATGCGGATGTTTTTGTCAATTGACCGTTTGGGCGATGGGGGTATAATGGGGCGATGCACGAATGGACGGGACACAATACGCAGGATTTTGTCGTGATGAGCCGTCAGGCGGCTCGCGCGTTCGATGCGTATGCGATTGAAACGCTCGGCATCCCCGGCGTGGTCTTGATGGAAAACGCCGGCAGGGGGGCGGTTGAGGTTATTTTAGGGCCGTTGGGATTTGGCGACCTCAAGCGGGCGGTGATTTTCTGCGGCGGCGGTAACAACGGCGGCGACGGCTTTGTAATGGCCCGGCATCTGGTCAATCACGGCCGTGCTGTCCAGATTGTGTTGTGCGGCGACCCCGACCGATTGCGGGGCGATGCACTGGTCAATTACCGGATATGCTGTCGGATGCATATCCCGATCGCTCGCTTGGATGTGTGTCAATCCGGGCTTTTGGAGGCGGTGAGGGGACATTGCAAGGGCAGCGAGATGATCGTCGATGCGCTGTTCGGCATGGGTCTAAAGGGCGAGTTGGCCGAGCCGTTTACGGCACTGGTCAGTTGCCTCAACGCCCAGTCCATTCCGATTGTCGCGGTGGATATCCCTTCCGGGTTGGACTGTGATACGGGCTATCCGCTACCGGTCAGTATTGAGGCGGCCGCAACGGCTACCTTCGGCGGACTCAAACAGGGCTTTGTCAAAACCCCCGACGCACGCCGGGCGACGGGACGAGTCTTCGTGGCCTCTATCGGCATCGAGCCGAGCGAACGGACCTAAAGACGCACATTCTGTTTGCAGTTCACACTTTAGTGTGTCATTTTTGTGTTACAAGCTAACGCTTGAACTATAAACAGATCAAGAATTCACCCGATCCGGTTAGCTGGCCCCTAGTTTGGTCGAAAGGGTGTCATAGCCGATCAGATGGATAAACTGCTGGTAGTTGAAAACCGGAACACGGAGCCGACCGGCCTTGGCCAGCATTTCATTGTAGATCTCGGCTTGTCGGCTGGCGGTCTCGTAACGCTGCAACGCGGTCGGATCGACGTCTAATTCTTCCTCCGTCGGCCGCTGGGGAATGGCCGGCTCGAAGCCGACAATCACAAAATCGGTATCAATGCCGATATCATCCTGAAGCCGACCGCCCCAGCGTTCGATCAATTCCCGAACCTGGGCGGCGCCGTCCGGATTAATGCGGCCGTCCCGCGTGGTATCAAAGTCGCCGATGACGATAAACTTATTGCTGGTTTCGGCGTCCCAGATGAGGTTGACGACCAGGTCTTCGGGGATGATGGGATTGCGAGGATCCTGCCGCACGATGCGGGCGACGCTGACCTGTTCGCCGACCTGAAAGACTTCGATCTCGGCCTTGCCGACGCCGTTTTCAGGGATCGGGACGTTGCTTTGATAGATCGAGAAGGTCAGGCCGCGATAGACGCCGTAGTTAGCCCCGACGTCCAGTGTGACCAAGTCATTCTGCAAATCGACGCGAACAGTCCGCGCATCGGATTTGTAGGCGGCCACCGCCGCGTCCGGGCGCGGCTTGATGGCTTCCAGTTGATCCAGTGACGCCTGAAGCTGCGTATCCAGTTCCTGCATTCTGCGTTCGGTTTCCTGCAGCTCGGCCTGACGGGCACGCAAATTCGCCTGCTCTTGTTCCAATCGATCCCGGTAGGAATCGATTTGCTCTTGCGTGGCCGATTGCATCTGCCGCTGAAGCTGGTCAAATCGGTCGCGCACCTCGTCGGTCAGGGACTCCGAGACGGCTAACTCACCGACGAAAAGGGTTTGCCGCTGCTGCATCTGGTTGCGGAGTTCGTCCATGTCGTCCTCAAGCGTGTAATACGCGCTCTGAAGCTGCTGCATTTGGACGCGTGCGGCGTCGAGTTTTTGCTTGAGATCGCCGATGGTGTGAACCAGCGCTACGCCATCAGCTCCGACTACAGCGGTCGCATCGGCGTCCAGTGCCTCCAGCGTCGTGTTGACCTGCATGATCGCATCGTTGGCTTTGACGTCGGCGGGAATGCCTTCGGCGGGGGCTTTCCCCGTGATGGCCTGATAGAGCTTGTCAATCAGGGACAGGGTCGTGCCCAAATACGTTTTTCCCTGCTCGGCCTTGCCGACGAGGCTGGTAATCGCCGTCTGCTCGCGCGACGAGGCGATCTGCTCAGTGTCGTTGCGTTTGGTTTCGAACTGTGTGCGGTATTCCTCAGATTTGACGTAAAACACGACCGCACAGACGGTTGCGATAACGAACAGTCCGACGAACGTAATCAGCGAATACAGCATTGTGTTGCTTTGCGCGCCTCTGGCTGCCATAACCTCTCCTAAGACTGCGGGTTATAAAGATACAATTAATCCACTAATTCAACGAAATTCCCTTATTCTCGGGGCAATTTCAGCATGGCAGTATGCAGCTAAAGAACCGTTCCGTCAACAAAAAACATTTCGACAGGCCGGTTTTTGGCTCCAAAAACAACCGAAGCTTGAGCGACGAAAGGGTCTTTTCGGTTGGTCAAGGTATCGCTATGCACCTTCTTTTTTGGCCTTTTTGGGCTGTTCGAAGATATCGGCTCGCCCCTCAATCACATCCGGCGTAACGACGTAACGGGCGGGTTTGGTCTCTTCGGGAAGACGATACATCACATCGACCATCAGTTCTTCCATCACGGCGCGCAGGGCGCGGGCGCCGGTATCGCGCTTCATTGCCTTTTGCGCCAGCAGACTGAGGGCCTCATCGGTGAATTTCAAGTCGGCGTCTTCCATCTCAAACAGCCGCTGATACTGCCGCACCAACGCATTTTTCGGCTCGGTCAAAATCTGTATCAGTGCCGACTCATCCAGCGATGACAGCGTTGTAATAATCGGCAGCCGCCCGACCATCTCCGGGATCAGGCCGAACTCGATGACATCTTCGGGCGTGACCTGCTTGATGATCTCGCTGTAGTCTTCCTTTTTTTCCATCCGGCCGGACTGCTCGCTGTCAAAGCCGATCATCCGCTTGCCCAGCCGCTTTTTGACGATATTGTCCAGCCCGACGAACGTGCCGCCGCAGATAAACATAATCTGCGTGGTGTCGATCTGGATGTATTGCTGTTCGGGATGCTTGCGTCCGCCCTGCGGGGGGATGTTGGAGGTTGTGCCTTCGAGCATCTTGAGGAGCGCCTGCTGGACGCCCTCGCCGGAGACATCCCGCGTGATCGAGACGTTCTGACTGGTCTTGCCGACTTTGTCGATCTCATCGACATACACAATGCCCCGCTGGGCGGCCTCGATGTCATAATCGGCGTTCTGCAGCAGTCGCAGGAGAAAGTTTTCCACGTCCTCGCCGACATACCCGGCTTCGGTCACGGTTGTGGCATCGCAGATGGCAAACGGCACATGGAGCATCCGTGCCAGCGTCTTGGCCAGCAGCGTCTTGCCCGAACCGGTCGGGCCGATCAGCAGAATGTTGGATTTTTCGATCTCGACGTCCTGATCTTCGGCCTCCGTATGCACCAGCCGCTTGTAATGGTTGTGCACCGCCACCGCCAGGCTCCGCTTGGCGTGGTCTTGGCCGATGACGTACTGGTCGAGGAATTCCTTGATCTCGCGCGGCTTGGGAATTTTGGCAAACAGGGTCTGCCCGCCGTTCAGCCGTTTTCGCTCCTGCCGGACGATGTTGTAGCATAACTCGACGCACTCCGGGCAGATAAAGACCCCGCCCGGACCTTCCACAAACGCATCAACTTGCTTTTTGGCTCGTCCGCAGAAACTGCATGATTCACGTCTATTATAGTTCGATGATTTCGCCATCGCTGTCTCCGATTTATCAAAACAACAAAAGCCCCAAAGCCTGAAAAACCCTCAGGCCGAGGCATTGCTAAGGTTGTTATCCTAACAGAATCAATAGAGCATTGCAAGTAACATTCCCGCCGAGACTGAACAGGATATTGTTAATCTTTAACCACAAAGGTAATGTCGCGAGCGCCCAAGCCATAGAGGAGATCGTAGATTTTAGTGACCAGATCCCACGTTACCGCGTCGTCGCAGTGGAGGCGGATGGGGGCGTGCTGATGTTGCTGCGCCGCTGCGGTTTGCCGGACGTGCGCGGCCAGTTGCGCCAGGCCGACGGCGGGGGACGCGTGCGGGATGATGATCACTTCATTTTCCCCCAGCGTAACGGCGCATCCTTTTTCGTGGGGGGCAATCGTAAACTCCATCGCCTTGGGTTCGACGGCCGGCTGCGCCGCGGATGCTCCGAACACCAGCGGCAGCGCCTGTTCGGGCTGTTCAAACTGCACCGTCAGCACAAAAAACGTCAACAGCAGAAAAATCACATCGATCATCGGCGTCATCCGCAGACCCGGCCAGATGCGCCGCCGTCGAAACGCCGCCGTTACCTGTCCTGCTAAACCGTGTTGTTCGAAAGTTTCTGACACCGGTTTTTAACCATGAAGAACATGAAGTGCATGAAGATTATTCAGACTATTTTTTTATTCCGCCTACGGCGGCTCCATCCTTTTTACTTTTGCCCTTTACCCTTTTACTTTTTCGCATTTGTAGTTGGCTGCGCCGACATCCAGCGCCTTGAGATTCAGTTCGACCATTTTGGGATTTTTGGAGGCAAACAAATCGCCGATGGCCTGGCGGATGCTGTCCATCTTCACGACCTGCGTATGGTCGATAAAGGCCCCCAGTGCGACGATATTGGCGACTTTTAAGTTGCCCAGTTCGTGCGCCATCTCCGTCGCGGCCAGAAATACCTGTTTCAGGTCGTCCCGCTCTACCGGCCGTTGGATCATCGAGGTATTCAGCAGCACCATCCCGCCTTCGACAATATTCCCTTCAAACCGCTCCAGCGACGGCTGATTGAGCATAATCGCCATATCCGGCGTCTCGACGAACGGACAGGCGATCTCTTCTTGGCTGACGATGACCGTCGCGTTGGCCGTGCCGCCCCGCATCTCGGCCCCGTAGGCCACCCAGCCGCTGGCGTTTTTGCCCTCGATCACACACGCCCGCGCGATGAGATTACCCACCACCACAATCCCCTGACCGCCCGAACCGGCAATCGTAATATACGTCGCTTGATTGTCCATTTTAAAATCTCAATTCCAGTTGATTATAAAATCCGAAGCACGAAATCCGAAATCCGAAACAAATAAAAATCCAAATGTCAAAAATCCCAAACTCATGAAAGCTCTATTCAGTTCCCGTTGCCGGACGTTTTGAACATTAAAATTTTTGAAATTTGAATTTGTTTCGAGTTTCGTGCTTCGAATTTCGGATTTTTTATCTGTCTTTATACACGCCCAATGGAAATACTTTCTTCAGATCGTTATTGACAAACTCCAGCGACTTCTGTGTCGAGAGTTTCCAGTCAGTCGGGCACATCGACAAGACCTCGACCATCGAGAAGCCTTTGCCGGCGATCTGGTTTTCGAACGCCTTTTTGATCGCCCGCCGCGTCGCCAGTACGTCTTTGGGCGTGCTGACGGCCGTGCGTTCGAGGTAGCAGGTCCCGTCCAGATTGCTCAAGAGTTCGCACACCCGTATTGGGCCGCCTTCGCCGTGGGCGCCGCGTCCGTCGGGCGTGGTCGTGGTGGGCTGGCCGCAGATCGTCGTCGGCGCCATCTGCCCGCCGGTCATCCCGTAGATCGCGTTATTGATAAAGATGACGGTGATGTTCTCGCCGCGGTTGGCCGCGTGAATCGTCTCGGCCGTGCCGATGGCCGCCAGGTCGCCGTCACCCTGATAGGTGAATACGATCTTGTCCGGCTGCACACGCTTGATCCCCGTCGCTACCGCCGGTGCACGGCCGTGGGCGCATTCGATCATATCGACGTTGAAATAATCGTACATCAGTACCGCACAGCCCACCGGCGCGGTGCCGATGGTTTTTTCGCGGATGCCTAATTCGTCGATGACCTCGGCCACAATCCGATGGGCGATGCCGTGTCCGCAGCCGGGGCAGTAATGCGTGATTTGATCTTTGAGCGTATCGGGGCGTGTGAACGTCGCCATCGTCAGTCCTTTCGCGTCGCACAGGGCGCCGAACGGCACGGCTGCATCGACTCTACAATCTCAAGAATATCGGTATCCATCGGATACCAGCCGCCCCCCTTGCCGAAAAACTCCACCGGGACGGCGCACTCGGAGGCAAGCTTGACATCCTCAATGAACTGGCCGCAGCTCATTTCAACCACCAGCATTTTACTGGCGGTCCGCGCTGCCCGCACAAACGGCTCTTTCGGGAACGGCCACAGCGTAATCGGGCGGATCAGGCCGACCTTGAGGCCCTTACGCCGTGCCTTGCGCACTGCGCCTTTGGCGATGCGTCCGCTCATCCCGTAAGCGGCGATGATGATGTCGGCGTCGGCGGTCTCGTATTCCTCGCAGAGCGATAACTCGTGCTCAATGCGGCGGTATTTTTCCTGCAAGTGATCGTTATGGTGCACCAAGCCGTCGGCGGGATTGAGGAACAGTGTCTTGACGACGCGCGGCGTTCGCCCGGCGCAGCCGGTGAGGATATAATCTTTCGGGGGAAGTTTGACAATCGGCGTGTAAGGGGTTAATTCCAGCGGCTCGGCGATCTGGCCCAAAATCCCGTCGCTGAGAATCATCACCGGATTACGGTAATAGTCCGCCCAGTCAAAGGCGCGCATCGTCAGGTCATACAACTCCTGCACATACGCCGGTCCCAGCACGATCAATTTATAATCGCCGTGTCCGCCGCCCTTGACAGCCTGGAAATAGTCGCCCTGTGAGGCGCGGATATTGCCCAGTCCCGGCCCGCCGCGCTGCACGTTGGCGATCACGCACGGAAGCTCGGCACCTGCGATGTAGCTGATGCCCTCCTGCTTGAGGCTGACGCCCGGCGAGGATGAGCTGGTCATGCTCCGCGCCCCGGCCGCCGAGGAGCCGAAAATCATATTGATCGCCGCCACCTCGCTCTCGGCCTGAACAAACACCCCGCCCGCCTGCGGCAGCCGCCACGACAGGTACTCCGGTACCTCGTTCTGCGGCGTAATCGGATAGCCGGCGAAAAACGTACACCCCGCCCGCACCGCCGCCTCGGCCATCGCCTCATTGCCTTTTAAGAGTATTTTTTGTCCCATATTTGTTATTTCGCTGTTTTCTTGCGGTCAATCTCGATGGCTGTGTCCGGACACATCCGAAAACACAGTCCGCAACCGGTACACCGCCCCTGATCGATCAATTCCGCATAAGGATGTCCGTGTTCATTAAGGACATCGGACATACGGATATTCCCGCAGGGACAAAATATCACACACAGCCCGCATCCTTTGCAGCGATGTGTATCGAATGTAATATTAGCCATTTAACGGCCCTTTCTGATACCAAATGTATCAACGGCGACGCTTCGACCCCCATTCTTAATGGTTACGCCGCAAGCGATGCCGTCGTTTCATTGATTATCACGCTGGCGCAGGCAATTGCAAGAAAAAACCGCTCACAAGTAAGAGCAAAAAAAGACCTGCTTTATGCTGTTACGGCATAGTGCTTCTACCCATATAGAGATTGACAGTGTTGAAACCCAAGGGTCAGAGGTAAATAAGGCTGTTGTATTCGGGGGGTTTGGGGTATAATACTTGAATTGACTATTGACTATTGACTATTGACTATTAGGGGAATTAAAGTTGGCTGACGGGCGGATAACGATTTGTGATTTGCTGGACTATAAGCGTAGCGGGCGGAAGTTTGCGGCTGTAAGCTGTTATGACTATACCACTGCGCGGCGGGTCGCGGCCGCGGGGGTCGAGATGATCCTCGTGGGCGACTCGGCTGCGCAGGTGATTTTGGGGTACGATTCGACACTGCCGGTGACGATGGATTTTATGACGGCCCTGACGGCGGGCGTGCGGCGGGGGGCGCCGAATGTGTGTCTGGTGGCGGATATGCCGTTTTTGTCGTATCAGACCAGCGTGGCCGATGCGGTGCGGAATGCGGGGCGGTTTGTGCAGGAGGCCGGGGCACAGGTCATCAAGATCGAGGCCACGGCGGCGCATCTGGAGGTGGTGCGGGCGGTCAGCGATGCGGGGATGGCGGTGATGGCGCATATCGGCATCCGTCCGCAGAGCATCACCAAGCTGGGGCGGCTCAAGGCCGAGGGTACGACCGCGGATTTGGCGTGGGAACTGGTGGAACTGGGGCGAAAGATGGTACAGGCGGGGGCGTCGTCGCTGCTGATCGAAGGAACGGCGCGGGAGGTGGCGGCAATCGTTACGGCCGAAAGCCCGGTGCCGGTGGTCAGTTGCGGGTCGGGGCCGGACTGCGACGGGCAAATTCTGATTATCAACGATATACTGGGCCTGAGCGAGGGCAAAATGCCGAAGTTTGCGCAGGCGTTTGGGCAGTTGACCGAGCCGATCACCGCGGCGGTTGCGGCTTATGCCGACCAAGTGCGCAGCGGCACATTTCCCGATGATGCGCACTGCTATCATATTCGTGACGGCGAACTGGAAAAACTGGAAAACATCCTAAATGGTAGATAGCGGGATTCCAAGCGAGATTGACGCCGGGACGGTCGTAAGGCCGGTGATGCTGGTGGATGCGGGGGTCTATCGCAATTATGCGGTGTATCTGCGGTGGATCCTGGTGGGTCTGGCGGACACGGCCCATGCATCGGCGGTGGTCTGTCCGGGGGATATTGAAACCTCGTCGCTGGAGTGTCCGACGGTAGAAAAAATCGACTATCCCGCGTTGCGGCTGGCGATTTTCAGGACGACGAATCAGCGGTTATTGATGGAGCGGTTGGGGCGGTTCAAGCCCACGGTTATCCATTCCTTTTCGCCGGGTCAGGTTGGGTTGGCGGCGTTTTTGGCCAAAGCGCTCGATGTTCCGTTTGTGCTGACGTTTCACGGACGGCCGCACCGCTGGGACCGGCAGCGCAAGGCGATTTGCCAAGCGGGTCGGATTGTGGCGCCTTCGGAGATGTTGGTCGAGCAGGCCAAGGCGGTCTATCCGTCGCTGCGGGAGCGGATTGAGCTTGTGCCCATCGGCAGTTATGTAGAGGACGAGTGCGTGTGTTTTTCCCGGCCGAACCTGCCGGCCAGCGTGATTGCCGTCCATCCGCTGGAAGAGGCGGATATCTTTGAGCCGCTGCTGAGGGCGGTGCGTCATTTGACATTGGACGGCTTTGAGCTGATGCTGGTGCTGATGGGGACAGGCCGCGCGGAAGCGGCGATCCGTCGCAGTATCCGTTCGCTGGGGTTGACGGCGACGGTCACGATTGTGCCGCCGATGCGCCCGTTGCGGACGGTGCTGGCGGGGGCGGACGTGTTCCTGCATCTTAGGGACAATGGGCTGTTCAATGCCCAGATGCTGGAGGCGATGGGTGTGGGGCTGGCGGTGGCGGGCGTGGCCGATCAGACCGGCGGGCTGTTGACGCACGGCCAGACAGCGGTACTGTGGGAAGGGCAGAACGAATTGAGCATTTACGACGGTCTCAAGCAACTGCTCGGACAGCGCGACCGCGCGCGTCGGCTTGCGCTCAACGGTCAGGACTTTTTACGGCATCAGTGCGGCGTCAGTTGTATGATTGACAAGATTCTGAAAGCGTATATCACTACGCAGCAGGACTATAAAAATCCGGCAGGACAAGCGACGGGCAAAATCGAAACAATCGGAGTGTAATCGAAACACACAGGAGAAGTTATGGAGCCAATTAGCCGACATTCAAAAACGACCGTGCATCTGAGCCTACAATATGTGCTGGCGGGGGCGTGGGTTCCTGAGCGGGCGCGGACGGTGGAATTTGAGAAAGCGTTGCTGGATAACGGATTGGATTTCAGCCAGACGCAGTCGCGGGAGAACGCGTTTATTCTGATTCGGATGCAGCCGTCGCACTTACAGGTCAAGATCGAATCGCTCGGCCCGCAGGTGATCAGCCTGCTGGTGGCGGCCAACAACCCGCAGTATGAGCGGGAGATGTATTCGCGGGATGCCGAGGCGGTTACGGAGGCTTTTTTGAAGACGTGGCCGGCCGAGCACTATCAGATACTGACCGTCAACAGCAAGATTCACCACCTGTACAGTACCCAGACCCATGCGTTTAAGTATATCTGGGAAGAGCGGTTGGGGCAGACGCCGGAGGATTTTCGGCTGCTTGGCGGCCGTCCGGTCGCTGGCGGCGGGTTGCGGCTGGTGATGCCCCCGCACGCGGTACAGGGGGCCGAGCCGACCTCGATTGATCTGCGCGTCGAGTCGTTTCTGCGGGAACCGACAAAGGTGTTTATCGAGACGGCCTTTACCTGGCCCAAACCTCGCGTCATCAGCACAGAGCAAGGCTTTGAGCCTCAGCGACATATCGAGGAAACCGAGCGTTTTGCCGCCGAGGAAGTGTGGAACTTTGTGATGCGGCAGCAGGTATAGCTCATACCCCGACAGGTGCCGGAAAATTATTTCCGGCAATGTATTCCGAATTCACACCGCCGGGAAATAGGTACATACTCCGGCGGATTAATCGGGAAAAGGTATTGATGTTTTTTGGCGCGATTGTATAATCCGGGCAGTAACGGCCTGTCTGTAAGGCCGTGAAAATGGTTTCAACAGGAGGCATGACGATGTTTAAACGCGTGTTGGCCATCAGTTTTATTTATGTATGCACGGTTGCGGGGTGGATGATATTGGCGGGGACCCTGCTGGTGCGAACAGAGGCACTGGACGGACGGCTCCGCGACGCCGTAGAGCAGTTGTGGGGAACGGCGCACACCCAGACGCCGCCGCAGGTGTATCTCAAATCGAGCGCTTCGCGGACGGACAATGAGCAGGGGTATCGCGAGACGGTCGCACTGGACAGCAGCGATATCACGGTGGACCTGAAACTGGAACATCGCCGAAAAGGGCTATTGTGGTACTCCACCTATCATGTCCAGTTTGCCGGGGTCTATACCGTTGTGAATCATTCTCCCCAGGCGCAGGAGATGGTCGTGGATTTCAAATTTCCCGCCGAGCAGGCAATCTATGATAATTTTCGGTTTGCTGTGGGCGGTCAGGAAGTTTCGGAAGTCGAACTGAAGTCCGGCAATATCGTGCAGCCGTTCCGGATTGAACCCGGGGAAAGCAAAACGGTCGAGATTGCCTACGATTCCCAGGGGCTGGACGAATGGAACTACGATTTCGGCTCGAGTGTCAAGCAGGTACGGAATTTTTCGCTGACGCTCAATACGGATTTTGACAATATCGATTTTCCGCAGCGGAGCATCTCGCCGACCGCCAAAGAAAAAACGGCCGACGGCTGGAGCCTGAACTGGCGGTACACGAACTTATTAACCGGCGTCAAGATCGGAATGGTGATGCCCAAGCGGCTGAATCCCGGCCCGTGGGTCATGCAGCTCACGGCTGCGGCGCCAGTGTCGTTGTTCCTGTTTTTCTTTCTGCTGTTCGTGTGTACTGCGGGGCGATCGATCAGACTTCACCCGATGAATTACTTTTTTATCGGGGCGGCGTTCTTCAGCTTTCATCTGCTGCTGGCGTATCTGGTCGATCATGTGTCCATTCATACCGCGTTCTGGTTATGTTCGGCGGTGTCAGTTTTTCTGGTGGTGTCCTACATGCGCCTTGTGGTGGGCATTCGCTTTGCGTTTGTCGAAGTGGCTCTGTTCCAATTGGTGTACCTGGTCCTGTTTTCCTATACGTTCTTTTTTGCCGGCTACACCGGCCTTGCGATCACGGTCCTGTGTGTCTGCACGCTGTTTGCGGTGATGCAGTTTACCGCCCGCATCGACTGGGAGAAAGTCTTTGAAAAAACGCCGGAGAAGAAGCTCCAGTCATAAGGCGAGCGGTGGGCCGCATTTGCATTGTTGGTAAAAAGCAGGTATTACGGGCATCTTGCCCCTGTAATTTGTGTCGCAACGCCATCTCTGCCGTGCAATATTCATTATTAGAGGTGGTCTCAATACCAAGACCTCAAAACTCCCACTATTTTTAATCCCCTGCATCTATCTTCTATATTCTATATTCTGATTTATTCAGGATTGCCTGTTGATTCTTGCGGTGGTGGTATGTATGATTTGCGGTGGAATGATTTGTGAATCTTCCTGTATGACGAAAAGAATAAGGATTTTAAAGAATGTCGGATTTTGTGATTGAGACCTCGGATCGGATTAAGCGGCTGCCGCCGTATTTGTTCGGGCAGATCAACGCGCTCAAGTTGAAAAAACGCCAGCAGGATATTGATATCATCGACCTGGGGATGGGCAACCCGATGGACGGGGCTCCGAAAATTGTGATTGATAAACTGTGCGAGGCGGCTCAAGACCCCCGCAATCATCGCTACAGCGCCTCCAAGGGCATCTATAACCTCCGCCGGGATATGGCGCTCAAATATGAAAAGAAGTGGGGCGTCTCGCTGGATCCGGAAAGTGAAGTGCTGGCCTGCATCGGATCCAAAGAGGGCTTTAGCCATCTGTGTCTGGCGATGCTGGGGCCGGGCGATACGGCGATTGTGGCCGATCCGGCGTTTCCCATCCATATTTACGGCGTTGCGCTGGCCGGGGGCAATGTCATTACCGTGCCTCTGGGCAATGATCAGAAGTTTCTGGATACGATTGCCTATGTTTGCGAGCACCTCTATCCGCGGCCGAAGCTGCTGATTTTGAACTATCCGCATAATCCGACCTCAATGACGGTCGAACCGGGCTTTTTTGAGCCGGTGGTGGAACTGGCCAAGCGATTCAAGATCGCGGTCATCCATGATTTTGCATACGGCGAGACCACATTTGACGGGTACAAGCCGCCGAGTTTCCTGTCGGCCAAGGGCGCCAAAGATGTCGGCGTGGAGTTTACCACGCTTAGCAAACCCTATGGGATGGCGGGTTTTCGCATCGGCTTCTGCGCGGGCAACAAGGAAATGGTCAACGCGCTGGCGACCATCAAGGGGTATTACGACTACGGCATTTTCCAGCCGATTCAAATCGCCAGTATTATCGCGATGCGGCACTGTGAAGACGAAATCGACAAACAAAACGCCAAATACCAGCATCGGCGAAACGTTGTCTGCGACGGCCTGCGCCGGATCGGCTGGGAGGTCGAGCCGCCGCGAGCGTCGATGTTTGTGTGGACAAAATTCACGACTGAGCAGTCCAAGGGCAAGGGGAGCATTGAGTTTGCGATGGAACTGCTCGAACATGCGTATGTGGCGATGGCGCCGGGGCGGGCATTCGGCGAGAACGGTGAGTATTATATGCGGATCGCATTGGTCGAGAATGAGCATCGGCTCCGCCAAGCCATCCGCAATATCGGACGCTATATTCAAGGCAAGGAAGTCCCCGGCAAGCGGCGAAAATATTCCGCCAAATAATTCAGGGAAAGATCTAATTGTGAAATTTGAAGGCAGTTATCAGTGCCGAAAACACTGTTATTATCGGCCTTGAGTGTTTTTTTTTGAGTTTGATGCTTTTTTTTTATTTTTCTAAAAAATCGTCTTGACTCAAGCCGGGTTTTTTGATTTAATACAGTTGCATTGTTAGTGGTGGGGTGTAGGAAAGAACAATGGACGGCCGTTGTGCCGTTCGACGTTTAACTTAGTGTGTGTTGTGTGTGTGTAAGTGCAAGTCTTGATTGCTCGAGTCCGGGGAGGACGAGAGTGTGTTTCCTGGAGAGGATTGGGAAGGTTGGGCTGGGAATGTGCGCATAATCCGAGTCCAGTGTGTCAGGGTGAAATGTGTGTGTTTTTGGAGTGTGTGGAGTACCGAGTGGGGAGGTGCTGGAAAGGCTTTTGACAGGTCGAGGAACATGGAAAGGACGCTGAATGCGGGGTTCGCTTCAGCGTTGTCGGTGTGTCGGTCCAAAAGATCGGGGCGGAACGCCGACGTGTGAAAAAATGTTTTTCGTGGTCGTGAAAGCAGTTCAGCACTCAAGCAAACGCTTGAACATGCCGAACATTCTTTTACGCATCGTAAAGAAAACTTTGGAACCGCTGTGTTTGCATTAATGACACAGGTTAAAGGAGTACGATGATGAAGAAGTATGGTGTTTTGTTGGTAACAGCACTGTTAATCGTCGCGTCCGCGCAGGCGAGTTTTACAGTGGCGACATTTCAGAGTCCGTCTTCAGGCAGTTCCGAACCGTTATTTCATGTCAGTTGGGCCGACGATCTCGTAACGGGCGGGTGGGATAGCAGCATGCAGAATTTGACCCTTGAGTTTGTATGGCCGATGGCCGGCGTTTTCAACAATGTATGGTTTGATATGACCCCTGTCCAGATCACTGCTGAACCAGTTCCCAACGAAGTTGGTACCACCGGTGGAGGCACCATCAATTTCTACGCAGAGGGAACGGTTGCCGATCCCCTGATGGTTATCACCTTCGACTCGGGGTATGTTAGCAAGTATGGCTTCGGAAGCGATGATGCTGTATTTTCCGGTTCGATGATTAACCAATCGCTCAGTGAAGAGCTGTTCAGTTTTTCATTTGCCGCCATACAGTATGTCAAGAAGTCTCGGGATTTTGATGCCTTTTCTGCGACGGCTGCCTTTAATTCGTCCGCAATTCCGGAACCGGCAACCCTGTCGATTCTGGGGCTGGGTGCTTTGGCGATGCTGCGTCGAAAACGCCGTTAATTGAGAATAAAATATTTTGCATCCGATTGCATTGGTTTTGCCGATGCGGTGGATGCGCTACCGAGGCGTGGGAGAAGACCGGAGGTGGTTGGTACCTTATTCCTGAATACGGGCAGCGCCAAACAGGCAATTTACACCCCTTTTTGTCTGTTGGGTCGTTGCCGTGTTGACTCGGTGTTGGGATGAAGTTTATTATGCATAGCGAGCTGGGTTCCGTACAGCGCGTGTAGTGCCAATGATGGCGGATAATAAGGAAGAGACTCTTAACTCGGAGGAGTGAAGCGATGTGGAAATGTTTTGCAATTTTGTTGGCCGTAGGGGTATTGGTCTCCTCGGCGTCTGCGATTTCAAGCGATTCTCAAGGATTGCTGATTGGCAGTGAGGTAGTGGTATTGGACGGTCAGGACATGGTTTTAGATTTTGAGATGGCCCCGATGACTGCCATCCCCGAACCGGCGACGCTGGCGTTGCTGGGGCTGGGTGCGGTTGGACTGCTTTGCAAACGCAAATAATATCGAAGGGCGGGCTTTAACACTAAGCTCGCCTTTTTTCTTGCACAACGTGCAAGGAGATATCTGGAGTAGGGTGAGTGCCTTTTATCGTAAAGGCATTGGCCGGTGTTCGACAGATGCAGCGAAAGCTGTATCTGTCGGGCATAAGCCGTGAGGATGGCCCGACTGGAGAATCGGGATGGAAAGATGCGATGTGGGAGGGCGATAAGAGGCCCTTATTCCCTCTGAGCATCGTAAATAGTTCGCAGGATGGGCTTTAGCCCATCATGAAGAGGGTGTTTGATGAGGGGATGCCCTGTGTTGGGCGTCCGGGATGCGGGTGTTGGAAAGAGGTGGTTTTTAATTATTGAGTTGCTCCGCCCTGGTGGGTGGGGTTTCTCCGAACTCGAGAGTCGCAGGCAGCTTATGCCTGCGGCTCTTTCGTTTTGCGGGCGAACAATCAGTGCGGCTTGAGGCGGGTGGCGCCGAGTTGGCCGCAGGCGGCCTTGATGGAGCGGCCGCGGCGAAATCGCACGACCGTTTCCAGCCCCGCGTCCGTCAAAATCCCGGCAAACGCCCGAATCCGTTTGGGCGGCGACGGTTCAAACGGACAGCCGTCAAAGGGGTTCATCTCGATCAGATTCACATTCGTCTTTAGCCCTCTGAGCAGTTCAATCAGCAGGCGGGCCTGCGCGTCGCTGTCGTTGACCTTGTGGATCAGGCAATATTCTATTGTGATCCGGCGGGATGTTTTTTCCAGATAGTCTCGGATCGCCGCGAGGATTTCGGCGAGGGCGTATTTTTGACTGACCCGCATCAGCTTGTGCCGGGTCGCGTCGTCGGGGGCGTGCAGCGAGACCGCCAGACGCGGATGCAGGGCACACGCGGCCAGTTTTCGAATCGCCCCCGGCAGGCCGCAGGTCGAGACCGTGATGTGCCGGATGCCGATGTTGGCTCCTTTTTCGTGGTTGAGCAACTCGACCGAACGCATCACATTCTCGAAATTGTCCAGCGGCTCGCCCATGCCCATATAGACGAGATTGTGGATTTTGCCGCCGAGGCGCTGGGCGTGATAGACCTGATCGACGATCTCGCCGCACGTCAGATTCCGCTGGAACTTCAGTTGCCCGGTCGCACAGAACGTACACCCCATCCGACAGCCCGCCTGAGTCGAAAGGCAGAGCGTATTGCGGCCGTCATCACGGAGCAGCACCGTCTCAATCCGACAGCCGTCGGCCAGGTCAAAGACATACTTGGTCGTCCCGTCGGGGTCGTGGTGCTGCTCGGCAAGCGCAATGCCGGAGATGGTATAGCCTTCCGCCGCGAGTTGTTCCCGCAACAGCTTCGGCAGGGGGGTAACAGCGTCCAGCGCCCCGACGTGCTTTTGATGAATGAAGGTAAACAGATAACCGGCCAGAAAACGCCTGTGCCCGAAGGATTCCACCGTCTCGGCCAACTCGGCCGCCGTGCAATTTTTCAAATCTTTTTCCATCCGGCATACTCTAAAGAATCCGCCGGCGTAATGCAAAGAGAATCCAAAACAGCGTGGGCATCACAGATTCCTGTTCGTGGGAAATTCCTTTTCCAGGTCGGCGTCAATGTCAAATTCGTCCGGAATCGAATCGAGCATTTCGGTCGCTTCGCTGTGGTTGGCGTCGGACATGGACGCTTTTTCAAAATCGTGCGCGTCGGTCTTTTCTTGAGAACCCTCCGATGGCTTCAGGTAGTGCTCAAACGATGCCGGTTGTCCGTCGATCTGCAGCACGAACTTGACCGGGCCGACCTGGATCAGGTCGCCGGGATTGAGGCGGGCTTCATCGACCCGCCGGCCGTTGAGAAAGGTGCCGTTCCGGCTCTTGGAATCGCGGATCATCACCTGTCCCTGGTCAAGACTCAGTTCGCAGTGCTTGCGTGAGACCATGCTCAGGGGGAGGCAAAAATCGCAGTCCTGCCGTCTGCCGATGGATGTTACGTTACTGGGGAGCGTAAAACTTTGCGTCGTGCCATCTCTCTTTAACAGAACCAGATTCACAGTCATCCGCAGTTCCTTTCAGAAAAGAGTTGGAATACAGATTAATTATAGCCCAAAGCGTCGCTCAAACAAGAGAAAAATCATAATGTTTTTCAGCCCGTTAAGATTTCCAAATATATGTCTTGCATATTCGTTCATGGGCTGTATAAGTAATCATAATGTATAAAGTTAGGTCAAAATCAACACTTTTTTTATGGAGAACACGATGAAACGGACAGCAGGATTGTTGATTATCGCATTAAGTCTCGTATTGGCAGCAGGTTGCAGTAAGAAGGAGGAGCCCGTCCAAGCGACGCCGGCCCCTGAGCAAGAGGCACGCGGCATGTTAGACCAAGTCACCCAAACGGTCAATCAGGCTGCGCAGACGTTCGCGGCGAAGATCGATTTGGATAAAACTGTCGCCGAACTGAAAGCCGAGGCCGAAAAGATGGATGTCGCGACGCTCAAAGAGGTCGCCGCCAAGTACAAAGACGCCATTATGGCCAAACAGGACCAATTCGGTGATATTACCGAAAAGCTGACGGCGATTCCGATGGCCCAGCGGCTTGGTGACGAAGCCAGACAACTTACCGGCGAGGCCCAGCAGATTACCGAATCGCTCAAGGCACTGACCGACCGGCTTAATGTCTATGTAAACGCCATCAAGGCGAAAGGCGGCGATGTCAGCGGCTTGACTCCCTAAGGAAAGCCATTAGGTATCATGGGCATCTTTCCCGTGAGATTATACAATGTTTAATGTTGCACCTACTTTTGGCAACAGTAGATGAATGCCGGCGGCAGGTTTTTCCAGATGATGGGTGACTTTTGGACCGTTGCGAAAGTGCGCTCTATCACGGCACGAAATCGTTTGGCCTGGCGCAGCGGCAGGGCGTGTACGTAGGAAAACGTGACGAACTTGCCGCCCGGCCGCAGGACGTCTCGCGCGGCGCATAGGATGCGATCCTGAAGGGCGGCGTCGAAAGTGGACCACGGAAGGCCGGAAACAATACAGTCCGCCGGTGGAAGGCGATAGGATTTCATAATCCGGCCAATGTGTTCGGCTGAGCCGGCGACGGTCCGGACCGTCGCCATCTTTTTTCGCAGCAGCAGCGCCAGATGTGCGTCGGCCTCAATCGCGACGAAATGAGCGTCGGCGGCCAAATGACACGCAATAACGGATGTAAACGCCCCTGTTCCCGGTCCCAGTTCGAGAACTGTTTTGGCCGAACAGACGTCCGCCAGCCGGACAATTTCCTGTGCCAGTTTCGGGCCGCTGGGCGCAATGGCTCCGATGGATCGCGGCGAGGCGATAAACTTGCAGAAAAACAAAACCGTGTTTTGGATGCGATTTATCATATTCAAAAGCAGGAGGATAAGTTTCTCCCGCGCGCGGCAATTATACCATGTCCGTTTTCATTTGCGTAAGATTTTGTGCAAAATGCTTAGGAATTTTTTTCTGCGGCTGGATGCCCCTTCCTGCTCCCTTTCTTCGGAATCGGCGGCTTTATTTTTGCAGTCACGGCCAGCAGAATCGCGCCCAGCAGGATCAGGTAGAGGCTGATGTTTTGTGAGATTGTGCCGCCTTTGTAGAGCATCCACCAGGCGTATTCGAAGGGGTTGTCGTCGCGGAGCGATTCCAGGCCGAAGCGGGCGATGCCGTAGGCGATGAGGGTCAGGCCGAGGATCATCCCCGGTTTTTTCAGGCCGATTTGACACCACAAGAAATAAAAAATCGCCGAAAGCAGAAACGCGTTGAGGCTGGAATAAATCTGTGTTGGGTGTACGGGCAGGCAGCGGTAGGGGCCTTGGGTGACGGCTTGTTTTTGCGCGTCGGTGAGCAGTTCTTTGGGCTTGAGAGCGGCTTCGAATTTATTGGCGTCGGACGCCGGTATCCAGCCGCCCTGACGGTCTTTCCAGCCGAAGTAGTCGGTCGGCAGGTCGAGCAGCGGTTTTTCACGAGATCGGGCCATGTCGGGGTAGGCCTGGCCGTAATAGGGCAGGCTGGCATACGGAAACCGTATTGCCCATGGCACATCGGCGGGCCGGCCGTAGCAGCAGCCGTTCATCAGGCAGCCGAGCCGTCCGAAGGCCAGCCCCAGCATCAGGCCGACGGCCAGCACATCAAAATAAATCCGCATCGGCAGTTTTTGGACATAGAGATAAATCAGCAGAAAGCCGACTGCGCCGATTACGCCGCCCAGCAACACAAATCCCGCCCCGGAGAAAATCATCGAAAAAATACTGACGGCGGGGTCGTAATGCTGGATGATGTAAAACAGCTTCGAGGCGACAATCCCGGTCAGCAGGGCGTACAGGGCGGCGTTGGTGATCAGTTCGGGGTTTTGGTCGGCTTTTTTCATCATCCGCCGCATCAGCAGCACGGCCAGCAGAAAGCCGATGACCATCAGCGTGCCGTAGCTTTTGACGGAAACGTCCAGAAACGGGATTGTGAACAACTCCGGGTGCATTGCTTAATGTACTTGGAGGGGATGAAAGTTGTTGTGTTCGTCGCAGCAGATGACGCTGGGATGAAGAGCTTTCATCTCGTCGGGCGTATAATAGGCGAAATTCATAATGATGACGATATCGCCGGGGCTAAACAGCCGTGCCGCGGCGCCCAGCACGACGATGTCCTTGCTGCCTGCCGGGGCGGGTACGACATACGTCTCGACCCGCTCGCCGTTGGTCACGTTGGCGACCAGGACTTCTTCGTAGTTGCTGATGCCCGCTGCCTGGAGCATCTCAATGTCGATACCGATGCTGCCGGGGTAGTCGATTTTCGTTTGCGTGACCCGCGCCCGATGAATCTTGCCTTTTAACGCTTTTACAAACATTTAATTCTTTCTCAAAATTTAATCAATCTCTTGAAGGTCAAATGGTTATGACTATTACGCCGCAACAGGTTTCGGCCTGTCAGCCTGCATCCGTTTAAACTCTTACAGGGTTAATTTGCTATTTATACGCGATTTTTGGATTATTTCAAGTCCAGTATGCAATTATCAATCAGCCGGGTGGAGCCGATATGCACCGCCAAAGCGACCAAGCAGGGTTGGCCAATGCGGGCTATTGATTCCAGCGTTTCTGTGTCCACGATGTTGATATAGTCAATCCGCCCGCGGGCGTTTTCGATGATGGCCTGCATTTCGCTGATCAGGGTTGCCGCGTCCCGACAGCCCTCAGCGGCTCGTTGGCGGGAGTGTTCGAGGGCGTGGTGCAGGCAGACCGCCCGCTGCCGCTCATCCGGTGACAAATATCGATTGCGGCTGCTCATTGCCAGCCCGTCCGGTTCGCGGACAATCGGACAGACGCGGATTTCCAGCGGCAAATTCAGGTCGGCGATCATCCGGCGGATGACGACGGCCTGCTGGGCGTCCTTTTGGCCGAAATAGGCGACATCCGGGGTGGTGATATTGAACAGCTTGGCGCAGACGGTCGTGACGCCGCGAAAATGGCCGGGACGGGATGCGCCGCAGAGTTTGTCGGTAAGTTTTTCGACGGTGACCCACGTGATTTGCTCCTGCGGGTACATCTCGCCGGCGGCGGGGGCGAAAATCACATCCGCTCCGAGTTTTTCGCAATAGGCCTTATCCTGTTCGAACGTTCGGGGGTAGCGGGCGAGGTCTTCGGTGGGGGCAAATTGCGTGGGGTTGACAAAGAGGCTGACGACTACGAAATCGCACTCGGCAACCGCCCGCTCGATCAGCGCCCCGTGGCCGGCGTGCAGTGCGCCCATCGTCGGCACCAGGCCGATGCGTTTGCCGTCCCGCCGCGACGCACGCACGCAGTCGCGCGCCTCCGCAATGGTCGTGATAATTTTCATTGTGTAGTTCCCGCCGCCAGATAATGTCGAAACTCGTTGGCCAAATACTCGGCCTGTTGTGTCGTTTCGCATGCGATCGCCGGCAGCCGCACGATCGGGCACGTTGTCCAGGACGCGAACAGCGACTCGTATTTTTCGCTCAACCCCTCCAGAAACGCCCCTTCGATGCCTTGTTCGTAAGGGCGGTTGCGCCGATGAATCCTGTCCAGACACAACTGGACGCTGTCTGTTAAATAGATTGCCAGCGTCGGCTTGACAACGGCTTCGGCGACAATCTCATATTGTTTGCGATAGCGAATCACATCATCGCCGGCCAACCAGCTTGACGCATAAATCGGGGCTTTGTCAAAGATGTAATCGCTGACATAATAACGGCCGTTCGTGAGCCGATCGCGCCGGAGCTGAGTGGCGCTGCTGGACAAAAAGAACAACTCCGAATCCAGTGCCTTATCTCGATATCCGTGATAGACCTCGGCCAGATAAGGGTTTTCGTCATATTGTTCACAAATCAATATCGCGTTCAGACATTCAGACAGTCGCGTTGCCAGTGTCGTTTTGCCGACGCCGATGAGGCCGGCAATCGAAATCAACTGAGGGCGCGTGTTATCCCGTACAAAATCCCGCTCGTTCAATCGGGCATAGAGTTCGTCTGCCGTGCGATGCAGGATTGGATGTCGTGCTTGGCCGTCCAGCTCGCACAGCCCCCGCAGCACAAACGACCGCAGATGCATTTCGGGATGCGGCACAGTCAGCTCCGGCGATGCAATCATATCATCGCCGTACAGCAGCAGGTCCAAATCGATGGTGCGCGGCTGCCAGTGTTTGCCGCTGTCGTGGACGCGCCCCAGCTTTTTTTCGATCGCGTGCAGCGCCGCCAGCAGGGCCGTCGGCGACAGCGTGGTCTTAATCTGTGCGGTCGCGTTGAGATAGGTCGGGTGGTCGGGGTTTCCCAATGGCGGCGTTTCATAAAACCCGCTGGCGCGTACCGTCCATATCGCCGGGTGGGCTTCCATTGCCTCCAGTGCTGCACGCAGGTTCGCTGCCCGGTCGCCGAGGTTTGAGCCTAAGCCGATGTAAACCATTCTTGCCATAAAAAAATGCAGGGCGGGACATTCCCACCATTCACAAATCAAAGATCAAAAATTAAAATGAAAATTACATATCAAAATGCAAAAAGAAAACGGTCGATGACCGAAATCAGAGTATCTTCATTCGTTCCATTGCCTCGGCCACGCGGTCGGGGTGGTTAAAGGCACTGAGGCGGAAGTACCCTTCGCCGGCGGCGCCGAAGCCTGCGCCGGGTGTGCCGACGACATTGGCTTTCGTGAGCAGTTTATCGAAAAACTCCCACGAGCCGAGGTCGGCAGGGGTCTTTAGCCAGACATACGGGGCGTGCACGCCGCCATAGACCGCATAGCCGAGTTTGGCCAGCGCTTGGCGGATGGTCGCGGCGTTCGCCATATACAGGTCGATAATCTTACGGATCTGCTTTTTGCCTTCGGGGGTATAGACCGCCGCGGCCGCCGCCTGTGTCACGTAGCTGACGCCGTTGAACTTGGTCGAGTGCCGCCGATTCCAGATGCCGTGCAGCGGGACGGGTGTGCCGTCTTTTTTGTAGGCGACGACCTCTTTGGGCACGACCGTAAACGCGCAGCGCAGGCCGGTAAAGCCCGCCGTCTTGGAAAAGCTGCGAAACTCAATCGCCACCTTGCGTGCGCCGTCGATCTCATAGATTGAATGCGGAATATGGTCATCCTGAATGAATGCCTCATACGCGGCATCATACAGAATAATCGCCTTGTTCTTAAGGGCGTAATCGACCCACGTCTTAAGCTGTTCTTTGGTCGCCACCGCGCCGGTCGGGTTGTTGGGGTAGCACAGATAGATCATATCAACCGGCTGTCGGGGTAATTCCGGCACGAAATTGTTCGCGGCGGTGCAGGGCATATAGACGATGTTGTCGTAGCGGCCGGAGGCGTCCGCATCGCCGGTGCGCCCGGCCATGACGTTGGTATCCACATAGACCGGATAGACCGGATCGGTGACGGCGACGGTGTTGTCCAGCCCGAAAATCTCCTGCAGGTTGCCCGTGTCGCACTTGGCGCCGTCGCTGACGAAGATTTCATCGGCCTCAACGGCCATCCCGCGCGACTTGTAATCATTTTCGACAATCGCCTCGCGCAGGAAGCCATAGCCCTGTTCCGGGCCGTAGCCGCGAAAGGTCTCGTGTCGGGCCATCTCATCGACGGCCTTGTGCATCGCCTCGATGACTGCCGGAACCAGCGGTTCGGTCACATCGCCGATACCCAGACGGATGATTTTTGCGTCGGGGTTGGCCTTGGAAAACGCCGCGACCCGCCGCCCGATTTCGGGGAACAGATACCCGGCCTTCAATTTCAAAAAATGCTCGTTAAGTAAAATCATTTCCTATTTCCTATTTTCGAATTTCAAATTGAATTAACGTAACACGGGCTTCCAGCCCGTGATCACGGCCAAGATGGCCGTGCTACTTTAAAAGTGCTCACGAACGTACTTGACCGCATTGTTGAAGATTGTCATCCCGTCGCCGAAGCCTTCGCGTTCTTTCAATCGCGTCCAGTGCGGGTGCTGCGTCAGCCGGACGAATCGCTCCGGGTGCGGCATCATGCCAAGTACGCGGCCGGTCGGGTCGGTCAGGGCGGCAATGTCGTCGTCCGAGCCGTTGGGGTTGACCGGGAACGCCCCGCGGCAGCCGTCGGCATCGACATAGCGAAACGCGACATAGCCTTCATCCCGCAGCCGGGCCAGCGTCAGCGGGTCGCGCGCGACGATCTTGCCTTCGCCGTGCGCGATGGGCAGAAAAATCCGCCGGTTTGGTTCGAGGAAGACGCAGCGTTCCGTGCCCGGCTGGAGATAGATCCAGCGGTCTTCAAACCGTCCGCAGTCGTTGTCGGTCAGCGTGGCCGGGTAATCGGTCGCCAAGGCCGCCGCATCGCTGCGCAGTCCCGGCACCAGCCCGGTCTTGATGAGCACCTGAAAGCCGTTGCAGATGCCCAGCACGAGTTTGCCCTGCTCGACGAAGCGATGCAGGATGTCGCGGAGGTGGTGGACGACCTGATTGGCCAAAATCTTGCCCGCCGCCACGTCGTCGCCGTAGCTGAAACCGCCCGGAAAGACCAGAATCTGCACGCCGTCCAGCAGCGCCGGCTCTGCCATCAGCCGGTTGATATGAATCCGCTCGGCCTCAGCGCCGGCCAGCCGCAAGGCCTGCTCGGTCTCTAAATCACAATTAATCCCCGCCGCCCGTAATACGATTGCTTTGACGTTATCCATTCACGTTCCCTAACAAAATATAAACCATGAAGCACATGAAGTGCATGAAGTTTTTTTTTACAGGACAAAACTTTTCAGTCCGTCTCTCAACAATTTTACATTAAAGTTTATCAGTAAGCCGGTTTTCTTGTTCATCAGTTTCATATAGGACAAAATCTGAGCCTCGTGAACAGGGCCTAATTGGTCAACACTTTTCAATTCAACAATGACTTCGTCTTCAACCAGAATGTCGATGCGGTAGCCGCAATCCAGCCGGCATCCTTTGTATTCTACCGGCAAGGGCTTCTCAATTTCAAATCTTATCTCGTTCAATCGCAATTCATGACACAGACACTGCTGATAGGCCGATTCCAGAAGTCCCGGCCCGAGCGCCCGATGTACCTCGATGGCACACCCAATAATACGATTGGATAACTGACTAAATTCTCTTTTAACCATTTTTAATCTTCATGCTCTTCATGTGCTTCATGGTTAAATCAAAGTGAGAGCGGGTTTTGCCACGCGGCTTTTAACGTGTCCAGCGGCTGGTCGATGACGGTTATTTGTTTTCGATCCAGAATTTTGAGCCGCTTATCGTCAGTGACCTGTCCGATCTGGCCGAACGGCAGGTTCAGCATCCATTCGGCAAAGGCATGGTAATTGTTCGGCGACACTTCCACGATATAGCGGCTGTTGGACTCGGCAAAAAGCTGGGCGTCGGTCTTGACGCAGTCGTCCGCCGTCGGCAGGCCGCGCAGGTCGGCCTCGATGCCCAGCCCGCCGGAAAACGCCATCTCCGCCAGCGCCACGGCCAATCCGCCTTCGGAGCAGTCGTGGCAGGCGCACACCAGCCCTTGCGCAATCGCCCGACTCATCCGTTTGGCGGTCTCGGCGGCGACTTTGATATCCACCGTCGGTACGGTTGCGCCGAGGTGGTCATAAATGCGGTAGTAATGCGAGCCGCCCAGTTCGTTTTTGGTCAGGCCGACGACAAACAGCAGGTTGCCCGCCTGCTTGACATCCATCGTCACGCAGCGGTTGACATCCTCGACGATTCCCATCGCGCTGATCAAGAGCGTATGCGGAATCGAGATGCGCTTGCCGTCGTCGCGGACGAAGGCGTTGTTGAGCGAGTCCTTGCCGGAGATGAACGGCGTGCCGTAGCCCATCGCCCCGTCATAGCAGGCCTGACAGGCACGCACCAGGGCGCCGAGCGTTTCGGGGTCGGTGCAGTCGCCCCAGCAGAAATTATCCAGCAGGGCGATGCGGTCAAACCGCGTCCCGACGCAGATCAAGTTGCGGATGGCCTCATCGATGCCCGCCAGCGCCATCCAGTACGGGTCGATATCGCCGTAGCACGGGTTCATCCCGCAGGCGACGGCAAAGCCCTTGTCGCTGTCGAACTTGGGTCGCAATACCGCCGCGTCGCTCGGCCCGTCGTTGGTGACGCCGCCTAAGGGCTTAATGACGCTGGCGCCCTGCACCTCGTGGTCGTACTGGCGAATAATCCATTCTTTTGACGCGACGTTATACGACGACAGAATCTTCAAGAGGTCGTCGCCGTAGTCGCCCTTGGCCGCCAGAGACGGCTCTACAATCCGCGGCGTTGTCCAGACGGCCTTGCGGTCGTACTTGCAGATGCCCTCGTGCATAAAGTCCATATCGAGCTGGCCGACCTGTACGCCGTTGTATCGTAGCGTCAGCTTCTTGTCGTCGGTAAACCGCCCGATGACGGTCGCATCCACGTCCTCGGCGGCAAAGATCGCCATAATCGCGTCGAGCTTTTCCGGCTGGACGGCGATGACCATTCGCTCCTGCGCCTCGCTGATCCAGATTTCGGTATAAGACAGGCCCATATACTTGAGCGGCACTTTTTCAAGGTCCACCTCGGCGCCCAGTTCGGCCCCCATCTCGCCGACGGCGCTGCTCAGGCCGCCGGCTCCGCAGTCGGTGATGGCCTCGTACAGCCCGGCATCGCGTGCCTGCAAAAGTGTATCCAGTGCTTTCTTTTCCGTGATGGCGTTGCCGATCTGCACGGCGTGTGAAAAAATCGTCTCGTGTTCGTGCGTGATCTCGCCGCTGGAGAAGGTCGCCCCGTGGATGCCGTCGCGTCCGGTGCGTCCGCCGACCACCACGATCAGGTTGCCGGATTGGGCATTCTTGAAGCACTTGTCGCGCGGCATAATGCCGATACTGCCGCAGAATACCAGCGGGTTGGCCAGATACCGGTCGTCAAAATACACCGCCCCATTGACCGTCGGGATGCCCATCCGGTTGCCGTAGTCGCGCACGCCCGCGACGACGCCCTTCATCACGCGCCGCGGATGCAGCACGCCCTTGGGCACGTCTTCGAGCTTCATATCCGGCCTGCCGAAGCAGAACACATCTGTATTGGCGATAGGTTTTGCCCCCATCCCCGTCCCCATCGAGTCGCGGATGACGCCGCCGATGCCGGTGGCCGCACCGCCGTAAGGATCCAGCGCCGACGGGCGGTTGTGCGTCTCGGCCTTAAAACAAATGGCCGTATCCTCGTCAAATTCGATCACCCCGGCGTTATCGACAAAAACTGAGATGCACCATTCCTTGTTAAGGTCTTGTGTTCCCTTAAAGACGGTCTCCTTGAGCAGATTCTTGAAGTGGTACGTCTGGCCGTTTAAGTCCATCTCTACGCTGCTCTTGAGCGTCTTATGCACGCAGTGCTCGCTCCAGGTCTGCGCCAGCGTCTCCAGTTCCACATCCGTCGGCTCGCGGCCGATGGTGCGGTAATGCTCGCGGATGGTCTGCATCTCGCGCAGGTTCAGGAACAAATCCTTCTCCTTGCTCAGCCGCACCAATCCCTCATCGTCCAGGTTGCGGACGGGCATTTCCGTCAGCGTCAGCTCATACGGCCGGGTGTGCGGGTTGGGCGGTTCGGCGTCGGCCCCATAGATGACCTCTTCGATGCAGTCGTTGGCCAGTGCCCGGCGGGCAATCGTGTCCCGCTGTTCGTCCGTGATCGCCCCGACCAGGACAAACTTGCGTGCCGTGCGCACCGATTCGACCGCCGCGGCTCCCATATCCTTCAGGGCCGCCAGCACCGACTCGGCCACCGGATCGGTCACGCCGCTTTTCAGATGCACCTCAATCAGCGTCGTTGGCTGCTGGCCGGTATTCACTGCCCGTCGTCCGATAAAATAATCCTGACAGACCGTATCGGCCAGCAGTTCCCGACCCACTCGCTCGGCAAACGCCTCGTCAAAATCCGCCTCAATCAGATACACCCGCGCCGAGTGGACCGCTTCGACGGATGCTATCCCAAGTTGCCGGATATCCTCCAGCACGCCGTGGCCGTGAACATCCGCAAACCCCGCCTTTGGGGTAATTTCAAACCGCCATTGTCTCACAAGTCATTCCTTTATATATACTTAATTGAAATTCCATCCCATTTATCAATCGTCAATCGTCAATCCCTTTGGCTCTTCCCCTGCCAAGGGGAGATGGCCGTCAGGCCGGAGGGGTATAAAACAGGCATCTTACACCAGACTAACCCATTTCTCAACCAAAACATAGCGTGAACATTTTCAACGTGTGAAGATTTTTGTTGGCACTTTATGGGGGATTAGGGTGATGATAGTGCAGAAAAATACCGGGGGGGGTAATCCGCTTCTCCTCCCGTGTTGGTCGGGAGTGTGGGCGAAAACGACCGATGCAGCGGCCTCCGAAAATCGTCTAATCCATCTGCGGCAGAGGATTGCCGGGGGCGCAGTTGAGCAGGAATGCCACGGCTCGCTGAGCGTCGTTGCTTAATCGTGTTATTTCGGTCTGCATTGCCTGCTCCGGCCATTGCGTCCACTGCGGGATCTGCTGTGTGAGCATATCAGACCCTTCCAATACCTGCGCCAGCGCGGCAAAATCCAGCGGTTGCGGTTCGGGCTTTTGTTCGGGCTTGAAAAACACACCAACCGCCAGTAACACTATGGCCGCTGCGGCGATTCCGATTGCCGCCGGACGCCATGTTTGTCGCTTCGCAACGGGGCGAAGCGGGGCGGCATCGATTTGCCGCATCCGTTTCAGGACAGCCGTTTCGATCTGCGCGTGCTGGGCGTCGGTCAGCCTGTCGGCTGTTCCTGCACGAAGCTGTGCGTCCAGACGCATGAGTTGTTTATCGACTTGTTTATAAGCCATCAGTCTTTTACCCTTTCGGCCGTCAGCCAATTGCGCGGCCAATCGCCGCGGGCATTATTTCCGGCAAGATAACCCAGCCGCGCCGCCAGACGCCGCCTGGCCCGATGCAGCAGCACCCGCACGGCGATCTGTGTTTTTTGCATCACGTGTGCAATCTCGGAGATATCCATATCCTGCTTATAACGCAGCCATAACACCATATATAAATTGTCGCCCAAGTCTTCGGCGATTGTCCACAGGTCGTCCATCGGTTGGGTCGTGGTGGTGCATTTCGCCGATGGCAGGTCGGTCTCATCAAGGGGCTGGAGTTTTTTTTGGCGGTAGCCGGAGACGATCAATCGGTACGCAATGGAAAAGAGCCATTTTTTCAGCGGATACTGTCTGTCGAAAGTATGCAGACTGGTAAACACCCGCAAAAAAGTTTCCTGCACAATATCTTCGGCATCCTGCACGCGAGAGGTTCTGCGGGCGACAAATTCCGCCAGCGGACGACTGTACCGCCGCACAATGACCTCAAATGCCGCCCGGTCGCCCGCCGCAGCGCGTTGTATCAGTTCCTGATCGCTTGTTCTCACCGCATTGGTCATTTGACGTCTTGGACGATCAGTTTAAGCTGGGAAGCGGATGTCTTGGCTATATCTATCAACTTTGCCGGAGGGATACGGAAATCGAATGTGATAGTCGAATTCGTCCGTGTCAGGCTGGACGCCTGAATCAGCGTGTCTAGTTCCGGACATACCTGTTGATTGAGCATCGCATAGGAGAGCATTCCGCGAGCGAAGAGTTCGATCTGCTCGGCCGCTTCGACGCTGCTGGACTCAAGGGTGGCACTCAGTCGAAGGTCGCCTTGTTCTTCGATGGCCATTAAAGAAATCGATTGTGAATTCCGCAAAATTGCCGCATGCTGCTGTTCTTTGGTTAGCTCCGGCAGATTTGTCGCTGCCGCGGCCATAAAGGCCTTCGGCGACCATTGGGTGAGCTGCCACAGAGACGGGTTCGTTTCGGCTGTCAGCGCGGCGACCCGGCCCTCCCAGACATCCAGAATTTCTGTCACCGCCTTTTGGGTCTGTCCGATGATGATCAGATTATCATGGGCAAACGCGCCGACTTGGTCAATGCCGCGCTTGGGTTCCTGCCAATGATAGAGCGTTTGATCACCGTGTTTGCTTTCGCGGTACGCCGGTGCCTGGGCCAGTATCGCCAGCAATTGTGGGCGATTAAATGTCCCGTATATCAGCGCAACGGCGTTGGCCTCGTTCGAATCCGGACCGACTACCGTCAATGCGTATATATCGGTCAACGGATCGCTTCCGGTCAACTGTTTGATGGCATCCAGCTTGCTTTGATGGTGTGCCTGGATTTCGTGGCTGACAAGCCGGCCCAGGGTACTCTCTTCAAAGGTCTGAAAATTAACATGAAATACCCATTTTGCCGATGCCGGAAGATGCTCTTTTTGCACGGGAATGGCGACACCGGTTGCGCTGAGCAATATCGTTGCAGCGACCATACACATTATCATCGTTTTCATCGTGTTATCCTTTCGTTTGGTGAGCATGTCATTTGACGTTACATAACGCCGGTCCACCCTTTTCATACGCCTGTCTCCGCCAAAATGTTACAAAAACTCAAAAAAAGACCCTGCGCAGCTTATTTTTTGTCGATCAAGACCAGCCAAAAAGCGTGGACCATTCCCGGAACAACGCCCAAAATCGTCAGAATAATATTGATCCAGAAATGCAAGCCGAGACCGACCTGCAGAAACGCACTGACCGGGGGGAGAAAAACGGCAAGGATAAGCTTGAGCAGCATCATCATGAGCGGCCTCCTAAAAAACGTTATATTTGCATGACGAACGACATCCTCATAATACAGCGTGGGAGGTGTAAATACAAGGATTATTTGCATTTAGGATGTGCGGCAATCGGTGTCGTCGGGGGACGCGCGACACAGACAGACCGCACCTGTCAACAACGGGCAAACCGGGCCAGAAAGTCGAGCAGTCCATTTGTCCAAAAGAAAGAGAGAGACGGCGGTATCGAGTGTTGCTATTTATGCGCTGTCTTCCTGAGGGCATTGTCGCGTCAGTTAGGTCAAACACTTCGGCACCTGAAGATCGTACCCCACCGTGATAACCGGTGATTGACATCCGATTTTTATTGTGATGCCGGCACTGGACAACATCCTGACGCAGTTGGACTGTTTTTATCCTTTCGACATCTGCCCCTCCGGGTTTTTGAATGCCAGGCTCGACGGCAGTTCTGTGGGTCTGCGCGAGTCAGGCCAAGGAGGAGGAGGGTGATGAAGGCACTAACTCGAATAACTCCGCCTTTAGACAGTTCAATTTTCAAAGACCGTCTTGTGCCCGCGTTTCAGAAGCATCGGCCATCGTCTTACGCAACTACAGTACCCTATTGTCGGGACAAGTGAAATGGGGAATATCCGTAAATGCAGGGGAAATTGTTTAGCTTTTCAAATGAGCAGCGACAACTGCGTGTGAGCCTGAATGCGTGCGTGAGCTATTCCCCCATCACCTGACAGACCACCTTTCGTGTGCGGCTTCGGGTGTCAAAGTCGATCAGGGTGATTTGCTGCCACGTGCCGAGCGCCAGGGTGCCGCCGGAAAACGGCACCGCCAGCGACGGGCCAAGCAGGCTGGCTCGCACGTGGGCGTGACCGTTGTCATCGTGCCAGGTGTTTTCGTGCTCATAGCTGCCGTGTTCGGGGGCGAGCTTTTCGAATGCGGCCTTCATATCGTGCCGCACCAGCCCCGGCTCATACTCAATGGTCGTGATCCCGGCCGTTGAGCCGACATTGAAGACCGTTACCACCCCGGCGGCCAGTCCCGATTGGGTAACCGCCCGCTGCACTTGTTCGGTGATATCCACCAGATGACAATTTCCCTCGGTTGCGACCTCAAGTGTTTTTGTGTAAACCATCGGCGTTCTCCTGTTTTTTATGAGTATAGGCAAAATTGATGCGTTGTCCACAATTCTAAGCACTCAATTTTAAACCCTAAAACCTAAACAAATTCAAAAACTTAAAGACAATACACACTTTTGGCGGATTATTGATAACTCTTTTATTATCAATGAGTTAACAAGCAATTGGTGGGTTTTCAGGGCTATTTCAGGGGCTGAAAGGTAATTTTTTGAGAAAAATCTGATTTTTTTTTAAAAAGACCTTGCATCTGAATCCTCGAACCGGTATAAAACGCCACTCGCAATCGAAAGCGGTTTTCGGCTTGAAAATGCCGGAAACAAAAAAAGTTAAAAAAAATTTAATTTTATTGTTGACGAACTTTCGATTGTCGAGTACAGTACTTTTCTTCGAGACGCAAACGAGCGGGCAAGTAAAAATGCAACACCGATTGCTTGGCCGCTTATTGTTTCCGAAATCGGGATAGCGGTTGTTTTCGACCGTTAAACTCGAAAAGCTATTTGACAAGTTCATAAATGGTGCCGCATTGCAACGAGAGCACAGGTCGTCGAGCCTTCACGACAAGGGGTTCGATGTCCTTAAACCAAAATTGGTGTGAAAAAACGTCCGGATTCGTCCGGGCACATCAGCTTGGTTACTCGTTGCGTGAGCGAGTTTTTTTAAGTTGATTCCTAATCAAAGATTTCCGTTTAACAACGGAGTCAGTGATACAAATTGAAGAGTTTGATCCTGGCTCAGAACGAACGCTGGCGGCGTGGCTAAGACATGCAAGTCGAACGGACTATTAAATTGGGTAACCGAAATAATAGTTAGTGGCGAAAGGGTGAGGAATGGATAGGTAACGTACCTTTGGCTTCGGAACAGCGTCCCGAAAGGGGCGATAATACCGGATGATATCATGAATTGTAAGGTTTGTGATCAAAGATTTATCGGCCAGAGAGCGGCCTATTCCCTATCAGCTAGTTGGTGAGGTAATGGCTCACCAAGGCGACGACGGGTAGCGGGACTGAGAGGTTGGCCCGCCACATCGGGACTGAGACACTGCCCGGACCTCCACGGAGGGCTGCAGTAACGAATATTGGGCAATGGGCGAAAGCCTGACCCAGCGACGCCGCGTGTAGGATGAAGTTCTTCGGAATGTAAACTACTGTCAGGGATTAGAAAGTTTCGATTGATCAATCCCAGAGGAAGTCACGGCTAACTTCGTGCCAGCAGCCGCGGTAATACGAAGGTGGCAAGCGTTGTTCGGAATCACTGGGCTTAAAGGGCGCGTAGGCGGGCCAGAAAGTGTCTTGTGAAATCCCACGGCTTAACCGTGGAATTGCTCGGCAAACTTCTGGTCTTGAGGCAAGTAGGGGTGTGTGGAACTCTTGGTGGAGCGGTGGAATGCGTAGATATCAAGAGGAACGCCGAAGGTGAAGACAGCACACTGGACTTGTACTGACGCTGAGGCGCGAAAGCGTGGGGAGCAAACAGGATTAGATACCCTGGTAGTCCACGCTGTAAACGATGCCTACTAGGTTGTGGGGGTTCTGACACTTCCACAGTCGTAGCAAAAGTGTTAAGTAGGCCGCCTGGGGAGTACGGTCGCAAGGCTAAAACTCAAAGGAATTGACGGGGGCTCACACAAGCGGTGGAGCATGTGGATTAATTCGAAGCAACGCGCAGAACCTTACCTGGGT
>Ga0209612_1000196_pt1 | contig 68609 bp, 42 predicted proteins | sample BioC12SIPDNA_FD_185746 | JGI IMG/M metagenome (GOLD analysis project Ga0209612, IMG submission 185746) | Anaerobic biogas reactor microbial communites from Washington, USA - Biogas_R1_B C12 SIP DNA (SPAdes) (version 2) | ecosystem: Engineered > Bioreactor > Anaerobic > Unclassified | place...
GAGGAATATCACAAGGCGAAAAAGACCGGATGCCGAATCGAAGATATTCAGTTCACGGCGGTCGAACGTCTGCAGCCGGCCATCGCTCTTCTGTCGGCGGTGGCCCTGACCTTGCTGAACCTGCGCGACGTCAGTCGCCGCCCCGACGCTCAGACGCGTTTGGCAAGCACGCTGTTCGCCATCGAATACATCGAGGTGCTCAGCTACTGGCGCTACGGCAGGATTCGGCAAGACTTGACCGTTCACGAGTTCTTCTTCGCACTGGCACGCCTCGGCGGGCATCAGAACCGCAAGGGCGACCACCGCCCAGGCTGGCTCATCCTCTGGCGAGGCTGGGTAGAATTACAGCAAATGCTCGACGGCTACCTCGTCGCTCAAGCAATAAATGTGGGCTGACATAAGGCGGAAGGTGAGCCGCTCTCCGGCAAGCCGGAGAGCGGCTGAGATCGCCGTCAATAGCGCTCGGACAGTTCGCCTACTTCACCGCACTGCAGCAGGTCTTGGGGGTGTCGGCGGAAGTGGAGCAGCAGGCGCATCCGGCGTCACAGACGCAGGGGCCGCCGTCGCCGCACGGGCAGTCCAGTTGGCCGCAGGCACAATCCACGCAAGCGCAATCGGCGCCGCAGCAGACGCACGGCGCGAGGGAAGGGGTCTGGCTGGCGGCCGTGGCGGTCGAGTATGCCCACAAGCCGCCGGCAACGAACAACAGGAGGAACGCAATGGCGGTAAGAGTCGAAAGTTTCATGGAACGATCTCCAAGAAGAACCTGTTCAGTCAAAAAGAGGAAAATGGAGCGACGACTGAATCAGGATCAATTCCGCCAGACGCAGAGCAATGCCTGCCGCGCATTGCCGGCGAACGAAACGTCAACGGTGCGCAGGGCGAGAAGGGAGAGTCCCAAGAGAGGCATTTCTGCCGGAGGCAGATGCCAAACTGCCGCACTGGCCGGGTTGGGTTCTGGACGAGCGGGTGAATGGAGAGGAACCGGCTCGTCGGTTCCGCAGCGGCAGCCCAAGTCGCGACAGGTACGGCAGCCTTGGCAGACGCCGGGATCGCCGCCAACGGAGCAAAGGCCGGGATTCCATCGGCGGTTGCCGCTCTCATTCTTGTGGCAGCAACAGCAATCCGCAGGTCGGGGCTGGGACGAGGTGTTGTGAGGTATTGCGACCGGAAGCAAGTGTGCGGAGCAAGCCGAGTCGCCTGCGCAGCAGCAGCGCGGCGCGCTGAGCGGCGGCGCAACCGCCATCAAGACGCCGAGGAGCCAAGCCAATCGAGATTGGTGGTGGTTTGCCATGAAGGTGCACTCGCTCACGAGTACGGTCCGGAACCGTCCGAACCGCGTCGGATCTGCTGCTATTGAATCCTACGCGAATTCGACAACGAATCAAGATCGTCTTGCGTGAGGAACCGTTTCGCACGCACAAGCCAGGGTTGCCGCTTTTGGGGTGCCGCAAAGACGGGGCAGTGGAGATCAAAAACGTCTGACGGCGATCTGGTCACTTGGGCATTCCGCGTTCCAACGCGGCCTTGCCCTTGAGGCTGGCGTCGTAGGGGTTGGGGATCTGCCAGGCGTCGATCATGGCCCAGCCGCGAAAGCCGCCCTCTCGGAGGACCTGCAACGAGGCGTCGATGTCGACGTGGCCTTCGCCGCAGGGGAGGTGTTTGGAAGTGCTGCCGTCGCGGAGGGTGCCGTCGCAGTCGGTGAAGTGCAGGTAGCCGATGTTCTTCACGCCCACCCGCTCGAGCAGTTCGTGGGGCCTGCCCGTCGATCCGTTCATGAGGTCGAAGTGGCTGGGGTCGTAGATCATCTTGAGATCGGGCGTCGCCGCGGCCGCGAAGATCCGATGAATGTGGTCTTCGGAGTTGAAGATGAAGGGGGGTTCGATTTCGAAGGCGGCGATCAGTCCGGCGTCGGCCGCGATCCGGGCGGCCTCACCGAACGATCGGCCCAGATGGGTGAGGGCTTCGTCGATCGTCTGATCGCGCAAGGGGCCGCCGGGCCACAGGCCGATACAGTCGCACCCGATCGCCTTGGCGAATTGCACGTGGCCGCGAAACGCTTTGATCCATTCCGCCCGCCGCACGGCATCGGCGACGAAGGCTCCGCCGGCCGAGGTTTGGATCGAGAAGATTTGCAGGCCGAACTCGTCATACAACTGCTTGAGCTCGGTCACGCGATCGGTTTCGTCAGCGGAAGGGTAGCCGGGCGTGGGCCAGTCCTGGGTGAGTTCGACGCCGTCGAAGCCTTCGCGCCGGGCGAAGTCGAGCACCTCGCGGATGGGGAACTGCTTCTTGTACTTGGCGGAGGCCGAGGCGAAACCGTTGAGGCCGACGGCGATCCTCCAGGCAGGTTCCTCGGCCTCGTCGGCAAAGGCCCTTCGGCCGAGAATCGCCGTTCCGAACGCAGTGGCCAGGCATTTGAGAAGATCGCGGCGGTGCATGAATTGGGCTCCTGCGGCACACGAATAGGGGGGGGCTGGAACACAGACTTCGAGTATCGTAGGGCACGGCGGCGCCCGGTGCAAACGTGCTGGCGGCCGATCAGCCGGTAACGCTCCACATGATCGAGATCATTCGCGAAGACTGAGGAAGCCCTGACGCCTATTGGTCCCGTTAGAAGAAATGCAACGGCGCGGTGTACGAGGGTGTTGTACCCCGTTGGGGTACCTGCGAATTTGGGGCCGCCGACCCAGGGTGCGCTGCGCGACCCTGGGCTTTGGAGTGCAACGCTTTCAGCGTAGAAGGCCGATCACCGCCACGTCCTCCGCCCCCAACGTCATCGTTGCCTTCCCATTCTTCCAGGCAACCGTCCTTCCGCCGACAAGCTCCGGCGTGGACGACGGGTTCTTTCCGAGTTGTGCGTCAATCTCAATCGTCACGGTCCGTTCTTCCGTGCTGTCGTTGAACACGGTCAGGTAGCGGTCCCCAAACCGCTCCACATACACCTTCTCATCGGTCGAACGCGCCAACGTCACCGGCTCCCATCCGGCCTCCGCCACCAGCTTGCAGAGCGGGACGTACTTCTTGAACAGGGGCCGGTCGCGGTTGTAGAGTTCCGGCCGGGTGAAGTAGTGTCCCTGCGAAGCGTTGTGACTGAAGAAGCCCGGGAACATTCCGTAGGCCAGCGACCGCTTCATGTAGCGTTCGACCAGTTCGTGGGAGAACTCCTCGAACCGCGTGTTCATGAGGAAGCAGAAGGGCTTGCCCTTGCACATCGCCCGACGATAGAGGAGTTCCGTATCCGACATGGGCTGCCACTTGCCGCGATGCCAGTCGGTTTCGGTTCCCATCACCTCCAGCAGCGGCGCCAGCCAGCAGAGCCGGATGGGGGTGCTGTTGGCCATCATGAGCCGGTCCATCTTGTGGACGTCGTCGGCAATCGCGCGGATGTATTCGAAGGTGATCAGCCCGCGGAAGATCGCGGGGCGGTGATCGCCCGAGGAGAAGGTGAGCGGCGTCTGGGCGGCCGCGAAATGGTCGCGGCGGAAATCGAGTTCGGCCGTCACGTAGCCCTCGCTCGAATCGATATACTCCCCGTCGAGACGGGCTTTCGCGTTGGGGCCGTAGAGTTTCTCACGAAGGTCGGCGTTCCACTTGAGCCCGAAGTCGGTCACGTCGCCCTGGATGCCGGGCATGCCGTTGATGCTCCAGACGGCGCCGTTGCACCAGGGGGTGTCGAGCAGGCGTGCCACAGGGCGTCCGGTAGCATCGTGGAACGCGCTGGTCCGGAACGCCAGCGCCCTCGGGTCCTTCTTCTCCACGGCCAGCCGCTCGGCCTCGGCCAGGGCGGCTTCGAAGGTCCGCGGCATCTCGGTCGGCATCCGCATCCACCAGGTCATCGGTTCGGTGTAGCGGAACGTCGTGATGCCGTGCTGGTCGTCCCAGCCCGTCTCGTTGTCGCCCTCCTTGAACTTGAATCCGAAATCTTCCCACCCCTCGACGGCGCTGATTTTGGCGAAGGGCATCCAGAGGCCCTGCTCCGGCGTCAGGCAGCGAAACGCCTCGGGGAAGGCCTGGTAGTAGCCGGCCAGGGCCGAGCGGAATCCCCACTCCGGCTCGAAGTCGAACCGGCAGAACCGCAGGCGGGCGGTCGGCTTCTCGGGGGCGAAGCCGAGGTCGTAGGCCAGGAACAGTTCGCCGGTATCGGGGTTATAGCCGGCCCGGAAGACGGCGGGAAAGGCCATATCGATGCCGATGGCCGTACCTTTGTCCTTGCCGGCCACGGCGGCAAACGGATAGCGGGAGACGCGGCCGTTGGCTCCCAGATGAAACCGCCCGGCCTCCATGTATTCCGTTCCCGGTTCCACGGCGACGGCACGGCGGGGATTTTCGAGCCACTGGAGGCCGTCGGGTGCAACCGGTATGGAGTAGACGAGCGTCACGGCCCGATCGCGGCCGGTGGTGTCGGTCAACTGCACGTCGAAGGACTCGACGCCGGCCTGATTGGACCGCTTAGTTTCCAGGTTGAGTCCCAACGCTTCGCGTTCGATTTGTACGAAGTCGGAACCGGCCGCGACGTCGCGAAGTTGAAAGCCTTCGCAAGCCGGCCCTTGGAGTTGGACGGCCACGCCGTCGAACAGGCTGGCCCCCTCGCTTGCGCGGACAACTTCGAGTCTTGGGTCGCGGAACCAAGCCTTTCCCTCGCGGCCGCGGAGCAGCAGGTAGAAGGACAACTGTTTGACCGGCTTGGCGGGCATGACGACGACCTCGCGCCGCTGCCAGTCGTGGGTGCCGCAATCGAACAGGGCGGTCTGGCCCCAGAGCTGTGTGCCGTCGGAGTAGACGAGATCCAGGTAGACCGAGTAGCCCGACTCGGGCGAGCCGCCGACGCCTTGGCTCCGGCTGAATGCCGAGGCGATGATCGGCTCGGGTCTGGACTGATTCAGGACGACGGTCTGGGCCACACCGCGGCGGCCTTGGGTGTCGGAGCCGTTGTCGCAGACGAGAAGATCGCCTTCCCGGTCGAAGCCCTGCTCGTAGCCGTGCCAGGCATCGGCCTTGAGGAGGTTTTCGCCGGCATCGGTTACCGTGAGGATCTTTTTGACGGCCGCGCCGTCGCCTGCCGCTTCGCCACCCTGGGAGACTCCGCTGAAGAGGAGACTCGAGAAAACAATCCAAGCGAATACCGTTGGGCAAGACCTGATCAAGTTCGACATGGGGCACCTCCCGGTTCTGGGGTGGCTGATGAATAAGGGGACAGGCACCGCAACCGAGAGTGTGCGGTCTGCCGCGAAGACACAAGATGTTGCGGAGCCAGTCCCCATTTTTTCATCAGCCCGGTTCTGCGGTATGGGAACGGGAATGATTATCGCAGATTTCCTGCCGGGTGCCAGCAAATCCCCGTAACTCCTGCCTGGTCTCTTGCTGCCCGCAATACCTCCGATTTCTCGGATCGCTCCTGTTCCGACAACTGGAACAGAAAGAGGCCTTCCACGCCGCACGGACGTTGCCGGCGAACACACGGTAGAATCGAAAAGAGGTTGAACAGGAGCGATCGGAGGTATCGGAGGGCTACCACCCCATTACCATGTTCGACTCGATCACTTTCCTGGCCCGTTCCAGGTCGCTGCCGGTTTCGTGCATGTAGAGGCGGATGGCGGCGAGCTTGTCGCCGGCGGCGCGGTCGAGGCAGTCGCGGGCGGTGGTGCAGGGGTCGGTCTTACCGGTGATCCCCAGGGCGGCCTTCGAAATGACCCAGGTGTCGCGAGGACGCTTCGTTACCCGAACCGGCGCTTCTTTCGGATAACTCTCGGCCACAACGGCTCGCGCGGCGTCCTCGCTTTCGGCCCAGGTGATGACGATATGTGATTCGGTTTCAATCTCGAAAAGCGGCATCGCTTCTCCTTCCTTCCACGGGTGGTGCGGGCTTGCCCCGCTCTGGGTTTACTCGCTGATACAGTACAGATTTCGATCGGATCGCAGCAACAACCGGTTGCCGGCGACGGCGGGGGTGGCGTTGAAAATGCCGGGATCGTCGACGTCGTTTCTGGTAACCTCCTCGAATTCGGCCCCCGGCTTCAGAACGATCGTTCCGCTCTCGCGCGTCACCCCATAGATCTGGCCGCCGGCCAGTACGAGTGACGCATAGACCTTGTCGCCCCGGCCTTTGATTTCGAGATTCCGTTCATAAAGCACTTTCCCCGACGTCGCCTCGACGCAGGCCGCCCTCCCACGTTTGTCGATCCAATAGAGCCGGCCTTCGTGCACCAGCGGCGTCGCGATTCCGGGAGTCTCGGCAATCTGCCAGAGAACGTGGGACCCAAGCACGTCGCCGTTGCCGCCGAGCCGCACCGCCATGCAGTAGGGCTTCCGGCCGCCGGTGATGTAGGCGATTCCGTCGTGGGCAACGACCGACGGGCACACGTAGTCCTGCACGCCGGCACACTCCCACAACTTCTCGCCCGATTCGGGCGCCAGTCCGAGAACCTTCCCCTTCATGCTCACGATCAGTTCGCTCCGGCCGCCGGCCGCCGTGGCCACAACCGGTGTGCTCCACGACATCTCGATACCCTCGAATCGCCAGGCTTCCTTTCCGTCGGTCTTGTTCAAGGCGACGATCGCGCCGCTCTCAACGCCGGCGTTGACGATCACCAGATCTCGGTGAAGCACAACGGAAGTACCCGAACCCCATTCGTGCCGCCCCGATCCGACGTCGGCCTTCCACACCGGCTTGCCGGCCATGGTGAAGGCAAACACCCCGGTCTGACCCGCGAACATGTAGACCTGCTCGCCGTCGGTGGCGGGGGTGCTCGACGCGTAACCGTGGAGCGCCAGAAAACCGCGATACTCCTGTTCCGGAATCCGTGGCTCGATCGCACGGGCCCAGACGACCTTGCCGGTTTCCAGATCGAGACAGAGAAGGTGCAGCCTGAGGTCCTTCTCGTCGCCCGGCTTGTCTTGATCGAGGCCGTAGCCCGAGTAGGAAGTGACGAACACCTTGTCGCCCCAGGTGATCGGACTCGAAGCCCCGGCACCCGGCAGGGCAACCTTCCAGGCCACGTTGGAGACGCTTGTCCAATGGGTCGGCACTTTCGCCTCGGGCGCAGCGGCCGCTGAATCGGGCCCGCGAAAACTGGGCCAGTCTGCCGCCAGGAACATCAAGGAGACGAGTGCCAGAACCAATCGGGCTTCCTTCCCAAGATTACGACGCACGATGCTCCCTCCTCGCTCTCATGACTGGGGCCGACGGGTTGTATCGAAGCGATGCACTCCCCCGCTAAGGAGTGGAGTGAGCTGCGCAAAACAACAATTCAATCATAATCGAACCCTACCGAAACCGTCCAGGCACACCACCCGCCCGGCGGCCTGATGGAAGGTCTCCGGCCGGGAAGCGACCGCAGAATTGACGTAGCGTTCAGACGTGAGAAGGTCCAAACGAAATGCCTTGTCTTTGCAGGCTTCTTATCTCGCCCACTCTCTCTTGCCGCTGGGGAGGTCCTGTGGTACCCCTGTTGGTTTGGCCTGATTTGACACTTGAGCCCTCCGCCTTCGCGTCCCCCGATGGACTCGTTCGTTCAAGGAAGAACCAAGTCCGCCCGCTGGCACTGCCGCCAGTCGTGGGCTGGCGTGTTGTTTGGTCCGACCGGACTCCGGCTGGACGAGTGGTTGGCCGGTGGCTCCGTTGAAATCGTCAAGCACGGTCCCCACCGATCGGTCTATCGAGTGACCGCCGGCGAGCGCGAGTTCTACGTCAAGCACTTTCGCTGCCACACGATCTGGGATCGGGCTCGCCACTTCTTTCGCCACAGCCAGGCTCGGCGCGAATGGCAGAGAGCCGAGAGCGTCGCTCGGCGTGGTGTGACCACGATCCGCCCCATTGCCTGGCAGGAGCAAAAGGGGACGGGACCGGTCGGCGAGTCGTTTCTGGTGACCGAGGCCATCGCCGGAGCCTGCACGCTTGACGAATACTACCGGCAGCGTCTGCCCGAGTTGCCGCGGAAGGAACAACCGGCCATTCGCCGGCGCCTGCTCGTGGCATTCGCCCAGTTTATGGCCAAGGTGCATCAGAACGGAATCTGCCACGGCGATCTTCATCCCGGGAACATCATCATCTCGTTGGACGGTCACCGGCCCCTGGTTGAGCCGGGGACGCAACGCTATCGGCTTCATCTCATCGACGTCACCAACGTCCGCTTCACTCGCGCCCTCACCTGGCCGAGAGTCCTTGCCGGTCTTGCCGTTCTCAACGCCGCCTGGAAGGACGATCTGTCGAACGCCGACCGCAATCGGTTCTGGAAAGCCTATATAGCGGCTTGTCCGGAACTGAAAACCCCACACCTTCACCAGGTGATCGATCAGTTGCAGCAGCGGACGGAGGCCCACTACCGGCGGCGTCTGCGACGCCGCGATCGGCGCACCCTGCGAACCAGCCACGACTTCGTGGCCCTCCGAACACGCCAAGGCCGTGCCCACGGTTTGAGCCAGCTCCGCCCTGAATCGTTGCGCGAGTTGTCCACGGCACCGGAGATGCTTCTCAGGGGGAACATGCACCGGCCCGTCAAGCTGGACTGCGGCAGCGTCATCGTCGAAGCCGACTTGCCGCTCGAGGAACGATCGGTCCACGTGGCCTACAAACGCTACCGGCCGCGGAAGTGGTGGAAGGCTTTGGCGGCTCCCTTCCGTCCCGCCAAAGCGGTGCAGAGTTGGCAACGGGGCCACGGGCTTCGGCTCCGCGGCATTCCCGCCGCTCAGCCGGTGGCGGCCGTCGACCGGCGCCGGCCCTGGTATCGCTGCGAGAGCTACCTGGCGGTCCAATGGATCGAGGGGTCCGAGAACCTGCATCTCTACCTGTGGAGAATAGCCGGCCGGTCGCATAATATCCGCATGCGACAAGCCAATCGCTGCGCCGAATCGCTCGGCCGGCTTCTCGGTCGGATGCACGCCCAGCGGGTCCTCCACGGCGACCTCAAGGCCGGCAACCTCCTCGTCACCGATCACGACGGGAAGATCGAGAGCCACCTGGTCGACGTGGATGACGTTCGTCTCGACGTCGACACCTCGCTCCCACGCCGGGCCGCGGACCTGGCCCGGCTGGCGGTCAGTCTCGAAGCCCACCCCTGGGTATCCCGCACCGTACGACTGCGGTTCCTGCGAGCCTATCTTCGAGAATGCGGCCGGACCGCACTGGGCTGGAACACACTCTGGCGAGCAATCGCCAAACGGGCCGAACGAATCACCCGCCGCAAACGGCGCAAAAAGCAGGCGGTTCTCTGAATGGGCTTGGGTGGCACGCTCAGAGCGTAGCGATGGGCGTGCACGGTCAGGTCACCACGCCCATCGCTACGCTCTGAGCGTGCCGCCCATGAATAGTCCGGGCTAGTTTGTCCGGGAGTGCCGGAAGGCTATTTGGCAGCTCGCTCCACCGCGAACGCCAGGCCGCAACCTGCTGGAATGCCCCGCGCCGATGCTCTATACTCAGCGATCTGAACTGGCCCCTTTGCTAGAATTCACCCTACCGACAGGGAGACCGACATGATCAGTCGCAGATCGTTCCTTGCAGGCTCGTCGGCACTGGCCGGCGCCACCTTTCTTCCGCGGCACCTGCTGGGGGGCCCGGGCCAAACGCCGCCCAGCGAGCAAGTCAACGTTGCCGTCATCGGAACGGGAGGGCAGGGGATTACCAACATCCGCAACCTGCTGAAGGAACCGGATGTGAATCTCACCGCGATCTGCGACGTGGCCGAGTTCTGGGACAACAGCCAGATCTACTACCGTCACAACGGAGGTCGCCAGTCGGCACTGCAGGCCATTGACGAACACCACAAGAAGGCCGGCACGAAAGACTGGCACCGCCCCGCCGTCTACGTCGATTTCCGCGTCCTGCTCGAAAAGGCGGACCGCGACATCGACGCCGTATTGATCGCCACCCCCAATCACACCCACGCTGTCATTTCCATCGCGGCCATGAAGGCCGGCAAAGGCGTCTACTGCGAAAAGCCCCTCACCCATTCCGTCTACGAAGCCCGGCGCGTCGCCCAGGTCGCCCGCGAAACGAAGGTCGCCACCCAGTTGGGCAACCAGGGCCATTCCTCCAATGATATCCGCCGCGCCGTCGAGTGGATCCGCGACGGCGCGATCGGCAAGGTTCGCGAGGTGCACGCCTGGCGCGGCGGTCCGAACAACCCCCACCCGGCCGAACGGCCCCAAGAGACTCCGCCCGTGCCGAAAGGGCTCGATTGGGATCTGTGGCTGGGCCCGGCCGAGGAACGGCCGTTCCATCCCTGCTATGCCCCGCTCATGTTTCAATACTGGTGGGATTTCGGAAGCGGCACGCTGGGCAACTTCGGCTGCCACACCCTCGACACGGCCGTCTGGGCCCTCGACCTGGAACATCCCACTATGATCGAAGCCAGTTCGACCGAACTGAGCTCGGAAACCGCTCCCACGGCCGCCATGTATCACTACCAGTTCCCGGGACGCGGTGAGCAACCGCCCGTCGACCTCTTCTGGTATGACGGCGGCCTCAGGCCGCCTCGGCCAAAATGCCTCGAACCCAGCCGAGAACTCCCGCAACAGGGCGGATCCCTGATCGTGGGCGACGAGGGGGCGATCCAGTCGGGCCTGTGGAGCGGCTCGCCGCACATTATCCCCGAAGAGAAGAGACGCCAGTACCAGGAGCCGGAGCCGTCGATCCCGCGTTCCGCCGGACACCATCGCGACTGGCTCGACGCCTGCAAAGGCGGTCCGTCCGCCAGTTCCAACTTCGAGTACGGCGCCCGGCTGACCGAGATCGTGCTCCTGGGCGTTGTGGCTCTCAGGGCCGGTGCCACCGTCCATTGGGACGCCCCCAACATGAAAGCGGCCAACCTCCCCAAAGCCGACCCGCTCATCCACGGCCACTTCCGCAAGGGTTGGGAAGTCTGACACACTCCGTTCGCCTGCCCAAGAGGAAAGAGGATGATCGAAACCCGCATTTCCACCGGTCGTGCATTTGCGACAACGCTTCTCCTGGCACTCGCCGTTGCCGCTCCACCAACGCAACCCGCCGCCGGCTGTTCTACCGTCATGGTCGCCAAACAGGCCACTGCCGACGGCTCCGTGCTCATGGCCAGCTCCTGCGACGGCGATGTGATGGGATTGATCTATATCATGCCCGCCGAGACCTTCCCGCCCGGCACGAAGCTCCCCATGTACTGGAACGTGCCCAGGCCCAGGGACTACAACGAATACCGGGACAATCTGCGCAAGGGCTACGATCTTGTCGGTTATCTCCCCGTCGAGAGAACCTACCGTACGATGATTATGGCCGGAAACGTGGAGAGCATGACCACGGGCGGCCTGAACGAGCACGGCCTGAGCATCGCCATCGAGTTTCTGCCCATGCGCGAAGGCCTCGCCTGCGACAAGGGCGTCGTCGGCCCCAACAGCAACCATTGGACGACCTCCCTGATCGCCAACGGCCTCCGCCGCGCCCGAACGGCTCGTGAAGCAATCCGCCTCATCGGCTCCATGGTCGATGAGTACGGATTCCTGTATTACCGTGCTCCCACCGCCGGCGTCGCCTTGCCCATCGCCGACAAGAACGAAATCTGGCTCATGGAGATCTTCGGTCCGGGAAAGGACTGGACTCCCGCAAGCGGAAAGCCGGGCGGAGTCTGGTGCGCCCAACGCATCCCCGACGGCGAGGTCGGGTGCAGCGCCAATCGCAGCCGCATCGGCGAAGTGGACTTGAGCGATCCCAGCCACTTCATCGCCTCGGTCAATATCCACTCGCTGGCCCAGGAACTGGGATTCTGGAGGCCCGGCGAACGTTTCGTCTGGCACGACGTCTACGGCGGCCCCGGCAGCACGTATAACTCCATGCGAGAATGGCGAGCGCTGAGTTTGGCGGCACCGTCGCTCGGCCTGAAAGTGACGGGGGATCCGGCCGTCGACCGCTACCCGTTCTCCGTCAAGCCCGACAAGCCGGTCGACGTTCCGGCACTCTTTCGCACCATGCGCGACGGCTACGAGGGAACCGAGTTCGACCTGACGGAACATCCGGCCTTCCGGGTCGGCGAGAACAAGAGCCCACTGGCCTGTCCATGGGGACCTGACGAACTCTTCGACCTCTTGCACGTGAAGCCAAACCGAGCCCTCTGCACTCCCACAAGCGGCTACGTCTTCGTCGCCCAGTTGCGAGACCGGCTCCCGGACCCCGTCGGGGCCTGTCTCTGGTTCGCCTACGGACCGGCGAACACCAGTTGCTTCGTACCGATCTACGCCGGCACGAACGAGCTGCCCGACACCTGGAATCAGCCGGCCAACTTCACCCGCATCGACCGCGAGCAACCCCAGTGGAACTTCCGACTGGTTCAGAACCTGGTGAACAACCTCAGATACCAGGAATCGCTCCGAGAAGTCCAACGTATGATCATCCCAGCAGAGGCGAGTTTTCTCGCCGCTCAGGCTGATCTCGAGAAGACCGCAGTTCAACTGTTCGAGCAGAAGGGCGCAACGGCCGCCGAGGCTTTCCTGACTGACCGCACCCACACCTGCCTGTCGCAGGTAGAAACTGCATACCAGAGCCTTGTCGACTACCTGATGTTTCGCTACCTGGTCGGCAACAAGGAACTGGCACCGCCCCGACTACCCCAAATCACCGTGCCCGCCGTTCCGGAGAATGTCTCCCTCCCTGTTTTAGAAGCTGTTTCTCCACGCGATTCCATCCGCGTCCACAATGACGAACACGTCCTGCAAGGGAGCAAACAATGAAGAGACCGCATATAGCAATTCGGTCAGAACACAAGAGGCGGCATCCATGAAACGCAGAACCTTCCTCCGATCCGTCACGGCCGCATCGGCTTCCCTGCTTCTCCCGGGCTCGCTTCGCGCGGCCCAGGACCGGGAACGGCACCAAGCTCTGAACGCCGACGTCGTCATCGTCGGCGGCGGACTCGGCGGCTGCGCGGCGGCCTTGGCCGCACTCCGCGGCGGGCTGTCCGTCGTGCTGACCGAAGAAACCGAGTGGCTCGGCGGCCAGCTCACCCAGCAGACCGTCCCGCCCGACGAACACACCTGGATCGAATCGAAGGGCTGTACCCGCTCCTATCGGGCATTGCGCGACGGCATTCGCGACTATTACCGCCGCAACTACCCACTGACGGATGCCGCCAGGGAGGCCGTCCATCTGAATCCGGGTAACGGCTCAGTTTCGCGGCTGTGCCACGAACCGCGAGTCGCCCTGGCCGTTCTGGAGTCGATGCTGGCTGCCGCGCGCAGCGGTGGACGACTGACCGTTTTGCTGGAACACCAGGCCGTATCTGCCGAAACCATGGGTGATTCGGTGCGCGTGGTCCGCGTGCGCAACCTTCGCACGGGCAGGGAACTCGACCTCGAAGCGCCCTGGTTCGTCGACGCCACGGAACTGGGGGACTTGTTGCCGGTGACGGGCACGGAGTTCGTCACCGGCAGCGAATCGAGCCTCGAAACGCACGAACTTCACGCCCGCGAAAAGGCCGACCCGGCCAATCAGCAGGCCTTCACCGTCTGCTTCGCCGTCGACCACCTCGAAGGCGAGAACCACGTAATCGATCGCCCGGCGGAGTACGGCTTTTGGCGAGACCTCGTTCCTCGGATGGAACCGCCATGGCCCGGCCGACTGCTCGATCTCACCTACACCCACCCTTCCACGCTCAAACCGAAAGAACTCGGCTTCGCTCCTCACGGCCAATCCAAGCCCGGCACCCTCAACCTCTGGCAGTATCGCCGCATCGCCGATCGCAACAACTTTGCCCCGGGCACCTACCCGTCCGACGTCAGCCTTATCAACTGGCCCCAGAACGATTACTTCCTGGGCAATCTCGTCGGGGGCACGTTAGAGGAACGCCAACGGCATATCGACCGGGCCAAGCAGCTCAGCCTGGCGCTGCTCTACTGGCTCCAGACGGAAGCTCCCCGACCCGATGGCGGAACCGGCTGGCCCGGGCTGCGTCTGCGACGCGATCTCGTCGATACCGACGACGGCCTGGCCAAGTTCCCATACGTCCGCGAGTCGCGGCGAATCCGGGCCGTCTTCACCGTTCTGGAAGAGCATTGCGGCCGGGAGAATCGGGCCCCGGTCACCGGTAAGACCGGCTCGGAGGTCAAGGCGGCCGAGTTTTTCGACACCGTGGGCGTCGGCTACTACCACATCGACCTCCACCCCAGCAGCGGCGGCGACAATTACATCGACTTCGGATCGTTGCCTTTTCAGATTCCACTCGGGGCACTACTGCCTTGCCGCGTCCGCAACCTCCTGCCGGCCAGTAAGAACCTCGGGACAACCCATATCACCAACGGTTGTTACCGGCTGCATCCGGTCGAGTGGAATATTGGAGAAGCGGCTGGCGCCCTGATTGCCTTCTGCCAACAGCAGAAGACGCTGCCCCACGCGGTCCGTGAGAGCACGGCGATCCTGGCCGATTTTCAGAAATCGCTCGGGCAGCAGGGCATCGAACTCCAGTGGTAGGCGGTGGAAGTCGGTGCCATTTTGGGGCCGGTACCGAATTCTGTGCTCGTGATCGTGCCGGAAGGGGACAGTCCCATTTTTGTGGCGTCCTGCCACAAAAATCGGGACAGTCCCCCATTCTGCAAATGTTTTCGCATCGGCAGCGAATTGCGGTATAAAGGGGGGGACCGTTCTTACTCGAACGCACTCATCAAGGTGGAGCCTGCCATGTCCGACCGATCTGTGTCTGCAAACCACGCCCGATCTCGACGTTCTGGAGTCTCACTCATCGTTGTCGTGACGGGGCTGGCCTGTCTGGCAGCGGTTTGCGTCGTTGCGGCCGAGCCGTCGTCGTCGGCCGCCCGAGTCAAGTCGGACGTATCGTTCCTGGCCGACGATTCCATGGACGGTCGGGGAATCGGCACCGAAGGCTTGGAACGAGCGGCGGACTTCATCGCCAAGCGGTTCGAGGAGTTGGGGTTGAAGACCGACCTGGTCGACGGCGGCCCGTTTCAGGTATTTCAGTCGAGCACTCGCGTGCCCCAGGCTGCCCAAGGGGTGGATTGGAAGGCGATCGAGGCCGCCAAGGGAGGGGAGGCCGGCACGGCACGGCCGGAAAAAACGCCTATGCCTGGCACGAAGCCGGAGGGGTCGCCGGAGGAGGCGGAAGACGCCGGTGAGAGCCCCGAGCGACCGGGTACGCGGCCGGTGGAAGTGAAGAACGTCATGGCCATGTTGCCCGGCGAGGGGCCAATGGCCGACGAAGTGATTGTCGTCGGGGCCCATTACGATCACCTGGGGTATCGGGAGAAGAACGGGCAGAAGACCGTGTTCAACGGCGCCAACGACAACGCCTCGGGCACGGCCGCCATATTGGAGATCGCCCGGCTGCTTTCGGAGCGAGACGAAAAGCTGCCGCGCAGCGTCCTGTTCATCGCCTTCTCGGCCGAGGAGCGGGGCCTGGTGGGCAGTTTCTTCTACGTGAAGCATCCGGTGCTACCGATCGAGAAGACAGTGGCCATGATCAACTTGGACATGGTCGGGTGCATCGAAGGCGACCGCATCATGGCCAGCGGGTCGGGTTCGTCGAAGCTGCTTACCCGGATGGTCATCGACGCTACGAGGGAGAGCGAACTCGACCTGATCGAGATGCCCGGCAGCATCGGCGGCAGCGATCACATGGGTTTCTACGCGCACGAGGTCCCCGTCGTTCACTTCATTACCACGGGCGGTTTCAAAGACTACCACAAGCCGACCGACGACGTCGAGACTTTGGACTTCGAAGGTGCAGCCCGCATTTCCCAGATGGCGGCCGACCTGGTGGTCGACCTGGCCGAATCGGAGCAGCGTCCCAAGTTCAAAGACCGCGGCTGGGGCGGCACGATCGTGCGGAACCTGTTCCGGTTCATGGGCGCGGCGGCCAGCAAGATGGCGGAGCCGAAGGGGGACGGGGTGCCACCGAAACAAGAGTAGGCTGCGATGGCGTCAGGTCGTTGCAGGCTTGGGTGTTGTGTTTGAGGAACGGCCGCCAGCGAAGGGGCACCGGTACTCCACTTCAAATACCGGTGCCTCTTCTCTGGACCGGCTTCCACACCAGGAACTGGTTGCGGCCAGGCGAAGTGACGACCTCGCTGGGTTGTACAAAGCCACCGGTTCAACTGACACGACCGCCTCTTTCTGATCGGCATGCAAGTGCGTTTTCGAATCACGCACAGAATCCATCCATTCCCACGCAAAACGAACACCGGCGACCGATCCATCCAAGAACCGGCCGCCGGCGTGTGTTTTCTGAGCTTGTTTCTGAATCTCCGCCTTCGCGGGAATGACGCGAGAGTCGCAGGTGAAGTTCACGCGTAATCCGGGCTACAGAATGTACTGATTCACCACATTCTCGAACAACTCCTGCCGCCCGCTGGTGCAGGGGTCGACGTCGCCCTTCTCGAGCATGTATTTCTCCAGCGTGTGGAAGTCGTGGCTACCGCTTTCGATCTCCACACCGACGCCGTTGTCCCAGGAGCTGTAGCGATCTTTGACCATCTTTGCGAGGGTGCCGTCGGCTCGCATCTGGGCGGCGATCTTGAGGCCCTTGGCGAAGGTATCCATGCCGCCGACGTGGGCGTAGAACAGGTCGACCGGCTCGAAGCTTTCGCGGCGAACCTTGGCGTCGAAATTCACCCCGCCCGGGGCGATCCCGCCGTAGTTGAGGAAGGCCAGCATGATCTTCGTGGTCAGGTAGACGTCGGTGGGGAACTGGTCGGTGTCCCAACCGAGGAGCAGGTCGCCCGTGTTGGCGTCGACGGACCCCAAGAAGCCCTGGTGGCCCGCGTACTCGAGTTCGTGTTCGACCGTATGCCCGGCCAGGGTGGCGTGGTTGGTCTCGATGTTCATCTTCACGTGGTCGGCCAGATCGTAGGCTCGCAGGAAGTTGATGCAGGCGGCCGAGTCGAAATCGTACTGGTGCTTGGTCGGCTCCTTGGGCTTGGGCTCGAAGTAGAATTGCCCGGTGAACCCGATCTCGGCGGCATAATCGACCGCCATCCGCATGAACATGCCGAGGTGATCGAGTTCGCGCTTCATGTCGGTGTTCCAGAGATTCATATAGCCTTCGCGGCCGCCCCAGAACACGTAGCCGTCGCCGCCGAGTTCCTTGGTGACTTCGAGGGCCTTCTTCACCTGGGCGGCGGCAAAGGCGAAGCTGTCGGCATTGCAGCTCGTGGCGGCGCCGTGAACATAGCGGGGGTTGCTGAACAGGTTGGCCGTGCCCCACAGAAGCCGAATGCCCGTGCGATTCATCTCGTCCTTGATCGCCTTGACCACTTCGTCGAGGTTCTTGTTCGTCTCGGTCAGGTTGGCGCCTTCGGGGGCCACGTCGCGATCGTGGAAGCAGAAGAACGGCGCCCCGAGTTTCTCGATGAATTCGAAGGCGACCTTGACCCGGTTGATCGCGTTGGGCACATCGTCGATGGCCCCTTCCCAGGGCCGGATCATTGTGCCGGGGCCGAAGGGGTCGGAGCCGGTTCCCCGCAGCGTGTGCCAGTAGGCCACGCTGAAGCGGAGTTGCTCCTTCATGGTCTTGCCTTCGACGATCTCATTTTCGTCGTAGAACCGAAAGGCGAGGGGGTTCTTCGATCCGGGACCTTCGAACTGGATCTTGCTGATCTCGGGAAAAGCGGCCATGGGGGGTCTCTCCGTGCAACGCGCAGACAACGGGTCACCAAACTGACTGATAGCTCGGAAAAACGCTATCGTGACAGATATCCCCCGAGCGGGCAAGTAGGCGGGCGCAAGTTCCGCTACCAGATCGTCTTAGAGTCGACCAGCATGCGACCGATTACCTGCATCCGTGCTCGTAGGGCAAGGGCGTATCAGAACGCCCACGGAAACCACTGCGAGAAGAACTTGACCGCCGCAGGGTCTTGTTGGCTGGCGGAAACGACGTGTTCTCCCACAGCACCGGCTCCACAGGCGTAGTAGCCGCAGGCTCCGCCGCCGACTGCCACATACCCGATCGCTCCGCCTCCCAGGGCCAGGAGACCCACGGCTGCACCGCCGAGGGCGATGGTGCCGATCGCCAGACCACCCAGGGCAGCGAGCAGGCCGAGGGAGACCCCGCCAATGGCGATTCCGCCAATCGCACATCCACCGATCGCTACAATTCCGCGTGCGAACCCGCCAATGGCCAGCCAACCGGTGGCGACGTCGCCGATGGCGACAATCGCCCGAGCGTGTCCGCGAACCTCGCCGGACTCTGGATCCGGGCCGACGGCGATTTCCCAGACGGGGATTCCCAGGAAACTGGCTTCCGAACGGCGACGAATAGTCTGCTGACGCTGGCCTTGCTTGAGCACGGCCACCTCTTGCTCCAATGCATCCACCTGGTCTTGCAGCGACTCGCGATCGTCGGACATGGCATGGCTCCCTTGAAACAGCCGGACAATGAGTCCTTCGCCAGCGATCATCGTATCTTGTGCCGAACGGGTGCGGAATCGGTAGTAGAACGACAAACCGTCATAGCCCGCCAATCGTGACCACCTGTCGACACCCCCCGGATGTGGCCTATAATGGGATCGGACGCCGTTTTGCCTCATCGTGCCGGAAGGTCGAGCCATGCCGATTCATGATTGGACGCGGGTCAAGCCGGGGATCTTTCACCATTTTCATCTTGAGTGGATTTCTTCGATCGCCAATGCGCTCAACGCGGGGCTGCTTCCGTCGAACCTGTATGCTTTGGCGGAACAGGTCGCAGCTCAGGGGGGTATACCCGACATCTTGACCCTTGCAGCCTCGCCCTACCAAGACGCGGACGAGATAGCATCGCAGGGCGCTCCGCCAGACCGCGGTGGGCTGGCACTGGCAACGGCTGCTCCAAGGGTGCTGATCGCCTTGGAGGCTGAAGCAGAGGAACTTGCGCCGCGGCGGCGCCGCATCATTGTCCGCCACAGCAGCGACGATCGTATTGTGGCCGTGTTGGAAATCGTGTCGCCGGGGAACAAGGCGAGCGACTATGCCATCACCCATTTCGTGGAGAAGGCCGTTGACTTGCTCTATGCCGGCATCCATCTTCTGATCGTCGATCTCTTTCCACCCACCGACCGCGATCCCGAGGGCATTCAACAACTGATCTGGTCGCAGCTCGGAGAAAAGGACTTCCATTTGCCGGAGGGGCAGAACCTGACTCTGGCGGCCTACACGGCGGGTGAAAGGAAGCTCGCCTTCATCGAGCCTACGGCTGTTGGCCGAAACCTGATAGAAATGCCGCTGTTCTTCACGCCCGAACGCTACGTCAACGTGCCGCTCGAAGAGACCTACCTTCGAGCTTTTGCGGCCGTGCCGCAACGTTGGCGAAGAGAACTTGAGCCCCAGGCGTAGGGCGGGCGGGCACGGTGCGCGCAGACTTGTCCCCGATTGGGGACATGATGGCGAAAAGAAGCGGGCGAACTCGGAGACGCCCAGATGTTCCGTTAAGCTGCCGCGGTACCCCGGAAGATGCAATGACCGGAAGATAGCCGGGGTAACGCTGCCAAGGCCTCCTCCGTTCCCGTAGGCATCGCCTTGACGTTCCACCCTTCTCTGTTACCTAGAGCCTCATCCAAATTCCGAGCCTTCTCTATGTAGAAGGTCTCACTCTTCTCCGTCCAAGGTGCCTCTTCGGACCGGCCCCTACGACATACGAACGTCGTCGATGCCTAGCCCAACACCAAACATTATACGCCCAGGCTAAATCCCTTGTCGAGGGTGTAGGCAAAAATCTTGTCCCTCCCTCAATCGGGGTGAGAATTGCACTCCCTCAGTGTCAGTTCTTCAGACAAAACGAGGGCGATGGCCCGGCCGCGGTTCAGTCTTTCGCGGGCCTAATCGTCGCCACGAAGCCGCCAAACGGGCGTACGGCGATCCGCACCGGACTATTGCTCTCGACCACCATCGTCTTCCCGCCGAAAGACCTTGCATCCCCTCCGTCGGCAATCAACTCGAACCGGTACTTGCCGCTCTCCAGGAACGCCAGGTTGGGGGCCACATTCTTGGGCTGGTCCTCGCCGTTGATGCCGGCCAGATACCAGGTCTCGCCTTGTCGGCGAGCCAGAACCGCCAGCTTGCCCGGTTCTCCGGCGACCAGACGCGTCTCGTCCCAGACGACCGGCACGTCGCGGAGGAACCGTTTCGGACCCTCGGGCAGGTTCCGGTAGGCCGAAACCCGATCCGCCAGGTGCAGCCAGCCCGACTCAAACACTACGGATAGGGCCAATTCGTGGGCATTCGTGGTGAGATGCGGAAACTGATCGTCGCTGAAGGCGCAGGGGGTGTAGTCCATGGGCCCGACGACGTTCCGCGTGAAGGGCAGGACGGTATTGTGCCAACGGGCGTGTTCCGGATACTCGGAAGCGAAAGTGTAGCACTCTGCCCCTCGGACGGCCTCCATCGACATCAGGTTCGGCCAGGTTCGCGACCAGCCGCGGGGCATTGTGCAGCCGTGGAAGTTGATCATCAACTGGTGCTTGGCCGCGTCGCGGAGGATGTCCAGGTATTGAGCGATCCGGTCCTGCTTGTCGCTCTGGAAGAAGTCGACCTTGATGCCCTTGATTCCCCATTGTTTCAGAAGCGACAGCTCGAAATCGCGGACCACCGGATGACCGAGCGTTCCCCGCGGCTTCTCCGTGACATAGTTGTGCTCTCCGCCTGAGTTGTACCAAAGTAGCAGCCCCACGCCCTTGCTCTCGGCATAGCGGGCCATTTGGCGAACGTCGCCGCCATCCATCAACGTCCAGTTGGCGTCGACGAGGTAGTACTCCCAGCCCATTTCGGCGGCCAGATCGATGAACTCGATCTGCTTCTGATAGTCGCGCGGGCTGTCGTGATCGGACCACCAGCTCCAGGCGGCCCGGCCCGGCTTGATCCAACTGGTATCTTCAATCGCACAGGGGGGGCACAGATCCGTCACCATCGTCGACTCGACGATCGTGTCGAGCGACCGACCGACAAGGACAACACGCCACGGAGTGGCCCACGGAAGCGTGGAGGAGGGTTCGACCGGTCCTACGCCGTTCCCCTCGCCTGGGTCGGGAAAGCGGATCTGGTATCTCCCGCCGGGGGCTTCGGAGGCCAGGCGGCAGCCACAGTAGGTCCCGTCCAATCCCGCCTCGGCCAGGAGGAGCCAACTCGAATCGCCTGGCAGTTGGAACAGCGCCGGCAGGCACCAGCCGGCCTTGGTCGACGAGGTGGTTCCGGCCGCGATGCCGTTCTGGAAGTACTCCTCATAAGCGGGCGTCCATTGGCTGGCTTCCTGGTAGGGCTGGATCCAGGCCTTGACCCCCTCGGGCACCGCGAAGCCGGTGGTTTCGCTAACGACCGTGTGAAGTTTGTCGCTCTGTTCGGGAAAACGGTAGCGGAAGGCCACGCCGTCGTCGGCCACGTGGAACTCCACTTCCAGCCTCGCTCCCGCCTCGTTCCGGAAGGCGATCGTCTGCCGGTTGGCTCTCACCGTGCATTTCCGCTTTTTCCCGTGAACGAGCGTGTAGGTCTCGTCGACCCGGCGCACCGCCTCCGCCCCGACGACCCTCAGGCCCTCGACGAAGGCCTGATCGCATCGGGTGATTCCGAGGGGCGAATAGGGCAGGACTACGACGTCACCGTCCGCGGATTTCCGGTCGATCCGGTAATAAAGCCGGATTCCCGGCGAATAGCCTTCCAGGGACCCCAGGTCGTCGAGCGCTACCGTTGCGCAGATTGACTTCTCCGGGGATTCGATTGGCCACAGGTCGGGCTTTTGGTCGTCGCCCGCGCACATAGACGGTACCGCCGTCAATAAGACGCCCCAGACTGGCAAAAACAGGCCTATTCTCGACATCGGGATTCCTCCCTGAATGGGGTGTTGAGTGATAGGTAACGGATGCAGGACCATTCTAGCCTTTGCTTCACAATCGTCACAAGCCGGCGGTTTGGGATCGTATTCATCCCACATCCGGGCGGTCTGTGTTAGAATCGAGGGGATTGGGATGATTCACGTATGAGGCGGACTGCCGGTTATACGCCATGAAGCTACTTCTGAAGTTGGCAATTGTCGTCGCGATCCTGGCCGGAGGCGGGTACTTCGCCTATCCTCACGCGACGGCCTACTTGAAAGCCCGGAACAAGGTCCACTATCGTTTCGCCGAGGTTGAGGAGGGGGAAATCATCTCCGTGGTCAACTCGACGGGGGACGTGCAGCCGGTTCTGCGGGTCGAGGTGGGGTCGTTCGTTTCCGGGCCGATTATCGATCTGCCGATCGACTTCAACGATGAAGTCAAGAAAGGCGACTTGATGGCCAAGGTCGATCCGCTGCTCTACCAGGCAGCGGTGGATCGGGAGGAAGCCTCCTGGGAGACCCGCATGGCCGACGTAGAACGGGTCAAGGCGCTGCTCGAACAGGCCGAGAACGAATTCAAACGAGCCGAGAAACTTCAGGAGAAGCACGAGGATTTCATCTCCGATACAGAGATGGATCAGCTTCGGGCGAATCTCAAGTCGCTCACCGCGCAACTAAAGGTGGCCGAGGCTTCGGTGAAGCAGGCGAAGGCAAGTCTCGACAATGCGAAAACGAATCTCGCCTATACCGACATCACCGCGCCGGTCGACGGGCTGGTGATCGATCGGAAGATCAGCCCCGGCCAGACCATGGCCGCCCAGTTCCAGACGCCCCAACTGTTCATCATCGCGCCGAACATGCGCGAGATGATGTACGTTTACGCCTCGGTCGACGAGGCGGACATCGGCTTGATTCGCGAGGCCAAGGAGCGGGATGCCGTGGTTGAATTCACCGTCGACGCCTACCCCGACGACCTGTTCACCGGCAAGATCGCCCAGGTGCGGCTCAACCCGACGTCGGTGCAAAACGTGGTGACCTATCCGGTGGTGGTCGAGGCGGCCAACCCGGATCTGAAGCTTCTGCCGGGAATGACGGCGAACATCTCCTTTCAGGTGGAACGCCGCGAGAACGTCGTCAAGGTTCCCAACGCGGCCTTGCGGTTCTTCCCGAAGCGTGAGAACGTTCGGCCCGAGGACCACAAGCTGCTCGAAGGCGGCGGCAACCAGGCGGAGGAGGACGACGAGAACAAGCAGGAGAACGAGACCGATCAGCGGTCGGCCGCGGAGAAAGCCAAGGCGAAACGCGAGCGGAGCAAACGCCATGTCTGGGTCGCCGAAGGCGAACTTCTCAAGGCGATCGCCGTCGAGACCGGGATCAGCGACAGCCAATTCACCGAATTGGTTTCCGGCGATCTGAAGAAGGGAATGAAGCTCGTATCCGGGACAACCAAGAATCCCGAGGGGTAACCATGTCCCTTTTCACCACGATCCGCATCGCTCTTCGAGCGCTGGGCAAGAACAAGATGCGAGCCGGGCTGACGGTGCTCGGCGTCGTCATTGGGATTGCTGCGGTGACGACCATGGTGTCGATCGGGCAAAGTGCCGGCGATCTGGTCCAGGGGGAGTTTCAGGCCTTTGGGTCCAACGTGATCGTGGTCATTCCGGCGAGCATGCGCCAGCGCGGAGTCCACCAGGGATTCGGCAGCCGTCCGACGCTCACGGCGGACGATTGCACGGCCATCAGCGAACACTGCGACTCGGTGATGGCCGCCTCGCCGATCGTCGGGGCCGGTGGGCAGTTGATCTACGGCAACAACAACTGGAGCCCGCGGGAGATGATGGGGGTGGGCACTCAGTACCTGACGGTCCGCAACTGGGAGATTGCGCGCGGGGGTTTTTTTACCGAGCGCGACATTGCCGGCGCCGCCAAGGTTTGTGTGATCGGTCACACGATTGTGGCCAAGTTGTTTCAGACGACCAATCCCTTGGGCGAGACGATTCGGATTCGCAATATTCCCTTTGAGGTCATCGGCGTTCTCGAAGAAAAAGGCGCCAACCTGGTCGGCGACGACCAGGACAACGTCGTGCTCGCTCCGTATACGACGATCCGCAAGCGGCTGCGCGGTTCTGAGTTTGACAATGTCGACGTGATCTTCGCCTCGGCGAAATCGCCCGAGCTGATGTCCGAGGCCCAGCACGAGATGCGGCAACTCCTGTTCGAACGCCATCGCATTCCGCCGGGGGAAGAGGCCGATTTCGAGGTCAAGGACACCGCCGAGATCGCCGCGTTTCTCGACAAGGTCACCGGCACCATGACCATTCTGCTGGCTTCGATTGCGGGAATCTCCCTGCTTGTCGGCGGCGTCGGCATCATGAATATCATGCTCGTCTCGGTTACCGAACGCACCCGGGAAATCGGGATTCGGCTGGCCGTCGGCGCCCGATCTTACGACATTCTGTTTCAGTTCCTCGTGGAAGCCACCTTGCTTTCGGCCATCGGCGGCGCGATCGGATTCGCTCTGGGATGGGGAGCGTCGACCGGGATCACGATGCTGATCAACTCCATGACGTCCGGCACGAAATGGCCGATCGTCGTCTCGTTCAAGGCGGCCACAATCGCCATCCTGTTCTCGTCGGCTGTGGGCATGTTTTTCGGGTTCTTCCCCGCCCTGCGGGCCAGCCGTATGGACCCGATCGAAGCGCTGCGGTATGAATGATGTGTCAGCGGTCGTCTCTTGACGACCAAACGCCGTGCCTTCGTCTTCAGTCGGAATGAAAGAGACTCCCATGCCACGAGTTTTGTTGCTCGGTTTGATTCTATTTGCCGCACCGTGGGTTCCCTCGGCCGACGGCGCCGAAACGGTTCGGCCCAATATCCTCTGGTTGTCGACCGAAGACATCTCGCCCCACCTGGGCTGTTACGGTGTGGAGCAGGCCCATACGCCCACGCTCGATCGGCTGGCGGCCGACGGAATCAGGTACACCCGCGCCTTCACCGTGGCAGGGGTGTGCGCCCCGAACCGAACGGGCATCATCCTGGGAATGTACCCCACCAGCGTCGGCGGGCATCACATGCGCTGCAGCGCCACGCTGCCCGAGCATATCCGCTGCTTTCCCGCCTACCTGCGCGAGGCGGGCTACTACTGCACAAACAATTCGAAAACCGATTACAACTTCACGTCCTACAAGGGCACTTGGGACGTATCGGGCGGCAAGGCTCATTGGAAGAACCGGCCGGACGGCGAGCCGTTCTTCGCCGTGTTCAACTACACCAACACGCACGAAGGCAGCATCCGCGCCACCGGCGACTCCTACGCATCGAAGACCGCCCGGCTCACGGAGGACCAACGCCAGGACGCCGGCGCTCTCGAGTTGCCGCCTTACTATCCCGACACGCCCGTGGTGCGCAACGATTGGAAGAAGTACTTCGAGCTGATCACCGGTTTGGACTACTGGGTGGCCGATCATCTGAAGGCCCTGGAAGAAGCCGGCCTTGCCGACGATACGATCGTCTTCTTCTGGTCCGACCACGGCGTGGGCCTGCCGCGAGCCAAGCGCTGGGTCTACGATTCCGGCACGCGGATCCCGTTGATCGTGCGGATTCCCGAGAAGTTCCGTGCGGCAGGGCAGGGGAGTCCCGGTACCATCTGCGGCGATCTTGTCTCGTCCATCGACCTGGGCCCCACGGTGCTGAATCTGGCCGGGCTTCCGATCCCTGGGAACATGCAGGGCCGGCCGTTCCTGGGACCGAACCTAGCTGCGCCGCGGCAGTACGTTTACGGCGTCCGCGACCGCATGGACGAACGCTACGATTGCCTGCGCTCGGTTCGCGACAAACGGTTCCGCTACATTCGCAACTACGAGTCCTTCAAGCCCTACTGCCAGTACATGAACACACCCGAGGGCGGGCCGACCATGATGGAACTGCGACGCCTGCAGGCATCGGGGCAACTGCCCGTTGCCGCCCGCATGTTCATGGCCGACAGCAAGCCGGTCGAGGAGTTCTACGACCTGGAAAACGATCCCCACGAGATTCACAACCTGGCGGCCGATCCCAAGTGGCAGAACGAAATGGATCGGTTCCGCAAGGCCCACCTGGCCTGGATGGAGGAGACTCGCGACCTGGGTCTCATTCCCGAGCGGGAACTGACCGCCGGCACGGACAAACTGGGGAGCACCTGGGCAATTCTCGACCGGCCCGACGCAGTGCAGATCATCGCGAGGCTCCGCCGCCTGGTCGAGGCCGGCGAACGAGGGGAGCAGGGAATGGATACACTCGTCGGGGCCCTCAGTGCCGAATTGCCCGCCGAGCGTTATTGGGCGGCCACAGGCCTCGGTAACCTCGGCAAGAAGGCCGCGGGCTCGGCCGGCACTCTCAAAGAGATGCTCGAAGACGAGTCGCCGGTGGTACAAATCGCGGCCGCCCGGGCCCTTTGTTTGATGGATCAAGAAAGTGCGGCGCTCAATACGCTGGTCAAGCAGCTTGCCAGCGATCGGCCCTGGGTGCGTCTCCATGCGGCCATCGTGCTCGACACGATCGGCGAGAAAGCCCGGCCGGCGATCCCCGCTCTCCGCAAGGCGCTGGACGACAAGGGGAACAAGTACGTGGTTCGCGTGGCGAACCATGCCCTCAACGTTCTGGAAGGAACGAGCAACAAGGTGCCATAGGCCGCGTTACGTCGGCATTTGTATCGAGGTGGTGGCGAAGTGCATGACGTAACCGCAGTTCTGGCAGATGAGTTGAACGAGCGGGAAGTTGGGGCCGCCGACCACCGTGCCGCCGCCGTCGGGCGTGGTGGGGGGAGCCACGATGTCTCCGGGATGCCGCCCGGTGGCCCCGCATGCCGGGCAATCGTCGCGCACGCCTTTGGCCTGGAGCCAATTGAGCAACTGCTGCTTCTTGGATTCGTGAAGGGACATTGAGTATCTCCGTGGCGAGTGAGTGATAGGTTTGTTTCGTTCGCCCGCCTGTTTGACCCATGGGGGTTCCCGAGGCACCGCTGCCCTTACGTGGCCGCCACCGCGGCTTCCTCCTCGGAATCGACGGGCGATCCGTTGCCGGGCTCGGCGCCTTCGGGCAGCAATCGGTAGTGCTTCAAACCTTCGACAATGCCGGCGGCGTAGGCCGAGCCCGAATAGTAGATCCGATGGGCCTTCGACGTCGGCAGCGAATCGAGTTCTTCGGAATGGTTGGCCACGACGATCCCGGCCGTGCGCCCCATGAGCATGTCGCGATCGTTGCCGGAATCGCCCGCGGTGGCGATCCGCTCGATCGGGATGTTCCACTTGTTCGACAGGTACCGAATCGCCTTTCCCTTGGAGGCTCTCGGCGCCAGAATGTCGACGAACGTGCCGTGCGAGAAGACCAGGTTGTAGGCGGCGTTGGCATTCTCGAGGGCGTCGTGGATTCTGGGCAGAGCCTCGGCGGGATCGACGTTCTCATCGAGGTTGTAGCTGATCTTGAATTCCCGCTGGGCGTGGTCTTCGGTCTGTAGGAAGAGGAAGGGGAGAACGTCCAGCGCCTGGCGCACCCGTTCGGGACGCCACTTGGCCCGAACGTGGCTGGCCCAGCCTTTGTCGGGGAGGCATTCCGGGCCGTAGTAGATCTCGGAGCCGACCGAGGCCACGACCACGTCGACCTCGTCGATGCCGTTGTCGCGGAGCACGTCCATGGCCAGATCGACGTTTCTTCCGGAAGCCACGCCGAAACCGAAGCGGTCGCGGTGCCGGTCGAGGAGTTCGATCAGTTCCTCGAGCGACTGCTCGTCCCCCAGCAGGGTGTGGTCGATGTCGGTGATCAGCATGCCCTCGAGTCTTTCGAGCCGGCGGGCGAAACCTCCCGCTCCGCTCAACGGCGCGGCTTGGGCCGGCTTCCGGCCTAGTTCCTCAACGCATTCCAGGTATTTCTCGCAGTGGGCCTGCCAACTGTAGTGCTGGCGAACTCGATTGACGCCGTTGGTCGATTTCTTTGCCCATTTCTTCTCGTCGGTCAGCAATTCGAGGATGGCGCCGGTGAGCTGATCGCGATCGGTCACGTCGACCAGGAGCCCGCTGTCGCAGTTTTCGACGATGTCTTGCGGTCCGCCGTTCTTCGTGGCCACGAAGGGGAGGCCCGTCGCCGACGACTCGATGGCCGTCAGGCCGAACAGTTCGATAAACGCCGAATTGACGAACACGCCGCGGCGTTCGGCGGCGATGCGATAGAGTTCGGGCACGTCGGTTTCGGACGAGTGGGTCTTGGGAATCGCCAGCTTTCCGTAGAGGTCGTAGCGATCCATCGCCAGCAGAATGTCGGTGAGCACCTGGCGCTCGTTGTCCTCCATCGTCTCGATGTCGGTGCGGATTCCCGCCAGAATTGCCAGGTTCGCCAGGGCTTGCAGTTCCTTGCTCTGACCGTACGCCTCGATCAGGGCCCCGATGTTTTTGCGCCGGTCGGGGCGGCAGAGCGAGAGAATCAGCGGCTTCTCCTGCACGAAATGAAATCGTCCCAGATCGTGGAGCATTCGAACCCGCGCCTGTTTGAATTCCTCGCCGGCTTCGAAGTGGGGCATTTCATATTCGTAGTAGGGGAAGAACCGTTCCAGGTCCGTTCCCGGAGGAATTACCTCGAATCGCAGGTCTTCGGGTTTGTGATATTCGCGATATTGATTGTCGCGTTCGTGACGCGTGCTGGTGATCACCAGGTCGGCCACGGAAAGGCACGCTTGTTCCATGGCGATCCGGTGGTCGATGGCCAGTTCGTGATCCGCTTCTTCGTGGGACCAGCCTTCGCTGAGGAGGTATTCCAGCTTCGGTTTGCCGAGGGAATGCCCCGTGAACACGAAGGGAACGTCGAACGCGCTGGCCACTTCCTTGGCGACGTATCCGGCGTCGGCGTAGTGGCCGTGGACCACCGCCGGGATTCGCCCTTCGCGGCGGGTGAAGGAGATCATGGCGTCGACGAACTCGTCGAGAGCCGGCCAGAGCCGCTCTTTGCGAACGTAGCGGCCGCCGCCGCAGGGGAGGCGCACGAGGCGCGCCTTGGGGCCGAGCGGCTCGATCTCCTGAGCGTAGTCGTCCGAGACCCGTTTGTCGCGAACGCGGCGAGTGAACAGGTCGACCTGTTCCACCTCGTCGAACCGGCTCAGGGCCTTCGCCAACTCGATCACGTAGCGAACCTGCCCGCCGGTGTCGGCGTCGCGTCCCATTTCGATTTGCTCTCCACGCACCAATCCGTGGATACTGATCATCTGGATATACATTTGTCACTCCCTTTCCATGGCCCACAATCGGGGCCGGTAGACCGTGTGATAGAGCGTTTCGATATACTGGTCCAAGGCCGTGCGATTCATCACGTCCAGGTAGTTCCAGTACGAGTAGACGTTGGACAATTGCAGGATGCGCTCGGCGTGCCGCGTCCAGGTGAAGGCGTCGAGAACGCGTTTCACGCCTTGCTGACTGAACCGGTTCCAAGTCGCACCGTCGCTGACGACGCGATACAGCGCGTCGCCGAAGGCCGCGTGATCGTTGGGATCTCGCACCGCCCCCGACTCTTCGTCGTCGACGATCTCCGAAGGTCCGCCGAAACAGGTGACGACGACCGGCAGCCCGCAAGCCATGGCCTCGACGACCGTCAGGCCGAACGTCTCCATGAAGGCGGGCTGGGCGAAGACGCCGCCGCGATCGGCCACGACGCGATAGATCTCGCCGGTCTCGACCTTGTTGAGCCGAGCCGCGCACCAGCGGACGTGGCCGTGAAGATCGAACCTGTCGAGAAGCTCGTACATCCGCTGGATCTCAGTGATCTCCTCCTGGTCGCTCGACTGGCCGGCGTCGATGATTGACGAGACGATGAACAGGTTGGCGGCATCCCGCAGACTCGAGTGCTTTCCGAAGACCTCGACCAGGCCGCCGAGATTCTTGATGCGATCCATTCTTGCCATGGCGAAGACGGGCGGGAGATCGGGGTCTTCCAGAACGCCGACGGCGTTTTCGTTCGGTTCGGCAGAGAGGAGTTGCCCGCCCAGATAGTTTGCCATCGCGTCAACGCGTCTGGGGTGCTCCGAGTAAGGGTAGAAATACTCTTCGCTCGCCCCCGGCGGCACGATGTTATGCCGGGCGAGTTTCGGGTCCATGCCCGAGATCACCCGATACAGTCCCGGCATGGAGAACGTCTCGTACGACTCGAACATACCCATGTCCTGATCCGTGCCGCCGATCTCGCGGTACGAACTGGAAATGATGTAGTCGGCCGAGTTGTAGGCGATCATGTCGGCGGTGAAATGCAGCGAGAAACGGTAATCGTTCTCCATGTCCGCCCAGTGCATGTCGCTCAGCAGGTACTTGGTCTTTTCCAGGGCGTGTACCGCCGCACAGTGCGTCGTTTCCAGATCCTCGGCTAGGCGGTGCGCCACGAGATTCCCGTCGGAATAGTGGCCGATGATCAAGTCGGGGCGCCCCATCAACTCGGTCACCACGGTCTGACGCGATTCGTCGGCGAATGCTTCCAGGTAAGGCCAGATCTGAAACCGGGAAATCCAGTGGGGGACGATGCTCCCGCCGCGATCGCGAAACGGCACGCGGACGATCCAGCAGTCCTCGGTGCCGTGGATCTTCTCCCGCGGCACTCCGCAGGTGGTGCCGTCGGCGTCTGGAATCAGGCGCGTCAGGACCACGATCCGGGGGTAGGCTTCGATCCCGCATTCCTCGAACAGGACCCGCATGCGTTTCTCCAGGGCGCGGGTCTGATCGAGCACGTAGGTCACTTGTCCGCCCGTGTCGGGCCGGCCCAAGACGCCGTCCTGGGCAAACCAGCCGTGCGGAGAGACCATGAGCACGGTTCGTACCAGCGGCAGCCGCCCCAGGAACCGCTCGAAGCGGACGGGATCGGACGAGTCGAGCACCTGGCTCAACAGGGACAGGTTCTCACGGATCATTCCCACGTTGCATCCCCACCCCGCCTCGAAGCCTTCGACCAGCATGGCGTGCGCTACTTCGGCATAGGGAGTCTGGGGTGAGCGGTCTGCCAGCAGGGCCTCGATCGAGTTCAAGCCTTCCGCGAGGGTCTCTGGGCTCTCCACGTGAGGCGCAACGAGAATGCTCACGCCGTTGAGCTGGCAGTCCTGGAGGAAATGCAGCAGGGCCCTGCGAAACACCTCGGGGTTCTGGTACATCTGCCCGGAAAGGTGGCGGTTGAGGAAGGAGATTCCCTCACCCATTTCTCGGGCCGACGTGACCCGCGGAAACCCGGCGAAGAAGGGGCGGAAATCGATGGCCAACCCGCGAAGCGCGGCGACTTCGGGGCCCTGCACGAGCGTGTCCTTGACCTGCAAGTATTGCTCGCGCGACACCTCCTCCAGAGCATGGTGTTCCGGGTGGAGCCGGGTCAGGAGCCTGGCTCCCGCCTTGGGGCGCAGCACGAAGTAGGTGTAGTCGGACTCCTGGATGATCTCCTGGCAGCCGCGGAAGAGACGCCGCAGCGAGGCCGCGTCGGACGCTTCGGCGCCGGTATCGGTTTCAAGGAATTCTTCCAGGTAGGCCTGAATCTGGTCGGCCAGGAAGAACGTGGTGCCGGTGGCGGCAAGGTAGTAACAGAACCGCTTGAGTTGGGGGAGATCGGGGGTCGCCACCAGGCTGGTCACGCGCGGTTTGACTCGCCGGCGTTTCGTGGGCGCAATCCGGCCCGCCCCCATATCGCTGTGGCCGACATACCGCCGGCCCTGCGCGTTCAACGGGGTGACACTCCGTGCCGGGTCGATTGCCTGAGTTGCTTTTCGCTTCATGTTCTTCTTCCTCAAGACCCTGCCTCTCTGAACGCGTTTGCTTAACTCATGATCCGCGGGTCTTGCTTGACCGACTCCGCACAGGCAACGACGTCTCGCGTCAGCAATTCAGCAAAGTGAGCAAGTTGCTGTTCGATGGCCAGTCGCGAGGGAACGTCCTCGGGCTCGGCCGTGCCGGATTGCGGATTGACGGCAAGGTAGTGGACGCCCTGTTCATGAACGCGTACCATCCAGCGCAGAAGCTGCATGGCGCTCAGACGCGTCACCTCGTAGTCGCCCCGCAGATGTCTTCTGAAGCGGTTTGCCGCGCGAGCGTCGGTAAAAATGGCCGGAACGGTTGACGGATCCCGGTCGGCGGACGCGAAGCCTCGTCCCTCGCCCGGGCCGCTTTGGGTTTTTTCGGCGATGACATAGGTAGACATAGTTGCCTCTCGTTCGGATGCCAGTCCCCAGGAGCAATTGCCATGCCGGGTAAAAAACAGGGAGAAAACTGCGTTTCAGGCCGCCTTTGGGGCGTGTGTGACTCAAAAACCGTGAGACACGGATGTCCCAAGTGCCTGGATATGCTATAATGAGACAGTGATGTCCCGTTTGTCTGCCGGAGATCGCGATGAGTGACGAACCCCTGGTAGCCCTGGTTTACGGCACCCCCGAACTCCGCAAAGCCCTGTGGAGTGCGGGATATCATCCGTTCCTCCTGAAAGCGGTGAGCGTGGAACACCTGCACCATGACGGCAGACTGCCCCGGTTGGCAATCGTCGTGGTGGACAAGAAGGTCGGAACTGGTTCCGCCGAGACCATTGTGGCTTTGACCCGAACGCTCCCCTTGCTGGATGTGGTCGCCTGGGCGCCCCAGGCAGACGGGACTCTGGTGCGGACGCTCTTTCGAGCAGGTGCCAAGGACGTGCTTGTTGCTACCTCGCCGGATGCCATCGTGGAAGCCGTTGCCGAAATCGTCGACCACCAGCAGATCCTACCCAAAGTCGACGCCGCCGGATCGCGACCCGGCGTCAATTCCCGCTTCGAATCGCTCTGGAGCCGCAGTCCGGCCATGTGGGACCTGTTCGACCTGTGCGATCGCATCGCCGGCTCCGACGCAACCGTGCTGATCATCGGCGAGACGGGAACCGGCAAGGAGTTGTTCGCCCGGGCCATCCACCGCCGATCGGGGCGGCAGGGGCGGTTCGTCTCGGCCAATTGCAGCAGTATTTCATCGGAGTTGATCGATACCGAGCTCTTCGGCCACGAGCAGGGAGCGTTCACCGGCGCGACGCACACGAAGACGGGTCTGGTGCGGCATGCAGAAGGCGGAACGCTGCTACTCGACGAAATCGGGGATATGCCGTCCCAGTCGCAGCTCAGTCTGCTGCGGATGCTCCAGGAACGGTGCGTTCGTCCGGTCGGCGGGCAGGACGAGATTCCCGTCGACGTTCGCGTGGTCGCTGCGACGAATGCTTCCCTGGAAGAGGCCGTCGAAAGGAATGAGTTTCGCGAGGACCTGTTCTACCGTCTCGATGTCATCCGCCTGACGATTCCGCCGCTGCGGGATCGCCGCGAAGACATCGTCTTCCTGCTGGGCCATTTCGTCCGCAAGCTGGCCAAACACTATCAGCTTGCCCCCCCGCAGATGTCGGCCGGGTTTCTGGATGCTGCCACGTCGTACGATTGGCCCGGCAACGTCCGTCAACTGGAAAACTTCGCCGAACGCACACTCCTTTCCACGCGCCGCAAGCTGTTGACCGCCAGGGATTTTGCCACGTCGATGGAGATCGAGGACGAGGCAGCCGGCACGATCGCGTTCCCCCGCCAGGCCCCGCCCAACGGAGCGCAGCCCTTGAGTCTCGATTTGCGAAAGTCGCTTGCCGAACATCTCGATCCGCTCGCCCGCGAAATGGAGGTGAGTTACCTCACCGCGGCACTCCAGGCCACCGGCGGGCGAATCCAGGCCGCGGCCGAAATGGCCGGGTTGAATCGTCGGACCCTTTTGCGGAAACTAAGGCAATACGGGATCGACAAACGGGATTTCAAGTAGCTTCTCGCCTCGCGTAGCTCAAGAATTCCTGCCGAAGAAGGAGTAGGGTCATGCGGCATCTTTGGAAGGTCACGTCGATTTCGACGATTCTGCTCGCTGCTGCGAGCTTACTCGCCCTCCCTGCTCTCGGACAGACGCCGGCCAACGATGTGAGCGTCCCTGGGGAGATGAAGCTCTGGAAAGAAATCGACGTCTCCGCCTGGAGTGGGTGTTTTCCCTCCCTCGGCGATCTCGACAACGACGGGCGGGTCGACTTCCTGCTCTATCGGCAGGGGCCGCAGACGACTCCCGGCTACCTGGTCGGCGTCGATCACGAGGGCAAAAAGCTCTGGGACTTGGGGGATTCGTCGATCGAGAGTCACAGTCCGGACGGCGCCTGGCAAGAGCCCGCCTTGCGGGGAATCGCGTTGGTTTACGACATCGACGGCGACGGCCGCTCGGAGGTGATCGCCGAGCTCTGGAAAGACGATCGGCCCATGCTCTGCGTGCTCGACGGAGCAACCGGCAAGATCGAAGCGGAACGCCAGTCGCCGTTCGACCTGGAGGTCCGCGGGGGAAAGCGAAGCCGCTGTCATCCGCTTGCCATGATCGCGCTGTTGAAGGGCAAGGACGGTCCGCCCTCGATCGTGATGAAGTTTGAGGCCAGCGGACGGGTGCCGACCCACGCGATCGCGCTCGACGCGAATCTGGATACTATCTGGCACGTGCAGGGCGAGCCGACCGATATGGGGCACCTGCCTTCCGTGGGAGACCTGGATTCGGACGGGCGAGACGAGTTCCTGCTGGGAACGACGCTCGTCGACGACGACGGAAAAGTCGTCTGGCGCCAACCGGCCCAGAACCACGCCGATTGCACGGCCATCTTCAAACCGCTGGGAAGTCCAAGCCAAGCGGCACTGATCAGCATCTGCAACACGGGGCCCGCGTTCTGCCTCGATGCGTCCGGAAAGCCGATCTGGCAGAAGACGACCGAAGAGGTCAGCCACGGGCAAGGGATCTGGGCCGGCAACTTCATCGACTTCGAGCCGGGCGATGAAGTGATCATCCTCAAGAGCGGGCACTGGGGCGACTTTGTGACCGTCCGCGGTTCCGACGGCAAACAACTGGCCGCCTTCCAGCATCGCCGCGAGTTGAAGGGCTATCCCGACTTTCCTTGCGTCGTCAACTGGCTCGGCGGCGGCGTGCAGTCTCTGTGGATCCCCATCGACCGCTGCCTCGTCGACGGCTACGGGCAGATCGTTGCCGACCTTGGCTCCCACGAAGAACACGTGCACGACCGACTGCAATGGGGCACGACCAAGTCGCACGTGGCCACGCAGGCCTTCGCCGTCGATCTGTGCGGCGACCCGCGGGAGGAACTCGTGCTCTATCAGCCCTACAACGGCAAGTCGATCCTGATCTTCACCCAGCCCGATTCAGACATGAGCGGGAAGACCTACGTTCATCAGAAGAACGCGCACAATATCCACAGCTACTTCTGACAATAGACAGTCTTTCCCTCGTTCTGTTTTGAACAGGAGGGATCAGAGGTATCAGAGAAAGTATGGCGAGAAGACACGTGTCGGCGGACACTCCAAAGATCAGGTGGGCCAATCGATCAAGTTGATATCTGGCACTAAATATGCGAGTGTCAGCGAGTCAACCTGGCTTTTTCAGGCCGATCCCGATCACAGGCGCCTACGCCAACTCTAAATGCCACACTCTGATTCCTCTGATCCCTTCTGTTCAATAGCCGTCTTCAATCCCTCCTGTCCAAGCCGCACGTCTATAGTTCGGCCAGACATTTGTCGAGGTAGGCCCGGGCGGCGTTGATCTCGTCGGTGACGGCGCCGAGGGTCTCCATGATCGGGATGCCGCGAGGAACCGGGTGCATGAAGATCTCGACCCAGCGGCTGTAGCCGATCTTCTTCAGGGCGGCCAGGATGGGGCGGAAATCGAGCGAGCCGCGGCCCGGCATCTGCTCGAGTTCCTCCTCCTTGGGAAGCTTCGTCATGCAGCCCTTGCCGTGCTGCCAGGCGTAGAAGTGGACGAGCTTCGGCCCTAGATCCTCGATCAACTGGGCGAGCAGCTTCTCGTCCTGGGGAAGATGATACGGTGCCAGGGCGATTCCCAGGTTGGGGCTGGCGGCCGCCTCGCCGAGATAGCGGATCGAGTCGACGCTCGCGATCAGTGCGTTGGCGTGGTTCTCGATGCCGATCGTCACGCCATGCTCTTCCGCCAGTTCTACGTGGGGCTTCATCTTCTCGACGAACTCCTTGACGCCCGCCTTCGCCTCGGCGCCCGTCACGTTCTTGGGGCCCACGCTGCCGCTGACGATCAGCGAACCGCCGAACTTCTTGAGCACTTTCAGTTCATCGTCCAGTCCGAGCGGCCCCAGGTCGTAGCGAGTCGTCATGCCGAGCGAGACGTTGTGTTTCTTCAACAACTCGGCGAACCTCTCGTGCCCCATCTCTTCCATCTGCTCGCGCTGGTTGGCATGAACCATGGGCCAAAGGTCGATCCACTGGGCTCCGATCTTGTGAACCTCGCCGACGACTTCTGCCAAAGGCAGCTTGCCGTACATGCTCGACGCCAATGCGTACTGCAACTGAAACTTCGACGAGTCGGCGGCTTGTAGCGAACGGGGCAGGCAGGCCGCCGCCGTTCCGGCGGCCAGCAATTGGCACATCTGGCGACGGTTGATTCTCGTGTCGATCACGGGCGAGTCTCCGCGAAGGGTGGTTTGTGGTGGTGCCCGCCATTCTAGTCAGCCTCCGGGCCGATTTTCCACCATTTGCCCCCGCTTCACGGAAAATGGCAACGATCTTACAATATTCGGGCGGATGGCACGAAACCAGATAGACTTACCGCGAGGTACACCCATGTTCCGACTGATTCTTGGCGCCGCAATTCTCGTTCTCGCTTCATCAGCCTCTGCCCGGGCGGCCGATCCGATCGAGCCCCTGTTGCGCACAATCGATCTGAACGTGGGCGAATCGCAGACGGTCGAGTTGTGCGACGGATCATCGGCGACCGTCAAACTCCTCGCCCTCAATGAATCGCGCGACGACATTCGCGGGGCGGTGCGGCGAGCCGACGTGGTCGTTGAAGTGAACGGGGAGCGGAAGACCCTGACCGCCGCCTACTACCGCCTGCCCGTCGAAGCCGGCGGCGTCCAGATCGACTGCGCCGTTACTCGCGGCTGTGCGACGCCGGAGAAAAACCCCTGGGCCTTGGACGCCGACGCCCGGTTCCGCCTGTGGCCGAAGAACTCGCCGTTCATTCGCCCGGAGACGTTCACCTATCCGGTGAAGCAACTGTGGTTCGCCACCGACACGCAAATGGCCAATGATCCGTGCTATGTCAACGGCGGTGAAGCGCCGGGCAAGACCGACATCTATTACCATTGGGGACTCGATGTCGGCGGGGTCGAGGGCAAGGTTGAGATCGTCTGCGCGACCGACGGGCTGGTGGTTTCTGCACGGGGCGAGACGTTGGAGAGTGAGAAGACGGGCACGCCCGTGAAACCGCGTTACGACGTCGTCTACGTCAAGGACGGCCGCGGCTGGTACTATCGCTACAGCCACATGCAATCGATCGACGACAACGTGAAACTGGGCGAACGAATTGCCATGGGCTCTCCCATGGGAATTCTGGGTAAGGAAGGTGCCAGCGGCGGCTGGTCCCATCTGCACTTCGACATCTCGGCGATGCAGCCGAGCGGGCGCTATGGAATCGTCGAAGCCTATGCGTTCTATGCCCAGAGCTACCTGCAACAGCACCCCCTTCCGCTCAAGACCATAGCCCGGCCCCATCACGTCGCCTGGACCGATCAGACCGTCACCCTCGACGGCAGTCGGTCCGCCGGAGTCAATCCCCTCGTCCAATATCACTGGACCTTCACTGACGGCGCGACTGCTGAAGGCCAATCTGTGCAACGCCGTTATGACCGGCCCGGCACGTACAGCGAGATCCTCCGGGTGCGCGACTCCGAGGGCCACGTCGACTACGATTTGGCCGTCGTCCAGGTCTTCAACCGCGACGATCCGCAGTCGCTGCCGCCCTCGATCCACGCCGCCTACTGGCCCACCCGCGATCTCAAGGTCGGCCAGGAGATCACCTTCGCCGTCCGCTCCTTTCAGATCGGCAAGACCGAGGGACACGAAGAATGGGACTTCGGCGACGGCTCGCCGGCGGTTCGGGTCCAGTCTGACGGCAACGCGGTGACGCTTGCCAAGGACGGCTACGCTTTGACCACGCACCGGTATGCAAAACCCGGCCACTATCTGGTCCGCGTCCAGCGTACGAACGACCGTGGCGAATCGGCCGTCGGTCACGTCCACGTGAAAATCGAAGGAACTCCGTAGCTTGTCAATCGGGCGACCGACCGGCCAGCGGCTGCCAGCCGAGTTTCTGAGCGACGGCCGACGCATATTCCGTCGCCTCGTTCAGGTCGCCGGCGGTAATCGCCGCACGTTCGGCGGCCATGGCCGTCGCCTGGGGCATGTCGAGGAATCGCCGGACGTTCAGCAGGATCGGGCCTTCCCGGTGGTTGGTGGGAAGCTGATCCAGAACAAGCTCCTTGATTGCCGGTTCGAACAGCGAAGCATAGACGACCAGCCCGGCCGCCTGACCCTTGGCCTCGATCCGGAGCGGTGCGCCTTCCAAACCCTTGATGCTCCGTGCAGCTTGAACTGCCCGGCGGACGTCCCACACCCGCATCCCGTCGGCCGTTTGGCCGAGCAGCATGAACCGCCGCCGAATCTGCGTCTGCTTCTTCTCGTCCCCGCTCCAGGCCGTGGGACCGATGCCTCGCGGCACGGCAAAGACCAGCGTCTCCTGAAGTCCGCCGAAGGACCTGTCGAACTGCTCGTCGCTCGGAGCAGCCCCCCAGTCCAACGCCTTCGACCAGTTCGACCATCCGTCGTTGTCGAGCACGCGAAGGACGACCTTGGCATCTCCTTTCGCGCCCGCCGGTCGAGCGACGAACAGCGGCAGGATGACGTGATCCTGGCTGCAATAGGTGTACTGCCGCAGGACGAGTCCTTTCCGTTCCACGGACGACTGCTCTTTCAGATCAACCGGTCGTCCTTCTTCCGGCCAGCCGCGGAACACCTTTGTGCGCAGCGCTTCCATCCAGCCGTCGCGCATCGCCTGCCACTGTGCCTGGTTCTTGGGAATCTCGGGCGGCGGCGCCGTGGGCACAAAGGTCTCGTGAATCGTGGTGTTCAACTGATCCTCGGGCAGTTTGTCGAACACCTTCAGCTCGGCCGGCTCCATGAGCTTTTCGGCGGCCATCGCCAGCAACGACTCGTCGCCCTTCAAGTGTTTGTTAAACCAGCGAAAGGCCGGTACCCGCAATTCCTGCGTGTCTTTGTGGGGCCCCGGGGTAATCACCAGGCCGAACTGCTCTGCCGCGTTGTGGAGCCGGTAGATATCGCGAACCTTGGCGTGGGTGCGAATCACGCCTTCCAGGGGGAAGATCCGATCCGTATCGCTGTTCTCCAGCATCAGGGCACGGGGAGCAACCATGGCCGCAACCTGCGGATAGTCCCAGCGATAGGTGTTGACCATGAACATGCAGTCGCAGTGGCCTTCGACGCAGCCGTCGACGACGTGGTTCTCCAGATCGGTGATTCCCGCCACCGGCACGGCCGCCTTGATCCGCTCGTCGATCGACGAAATCCACCAACTGTAGGCACCGCCGCCGCTCCGTCCCGTCACGCCCAGCCGCTGGCCGTCGACCTCCGGCCGCGATTGCAGGTAATCGAGGGCCCGAATGCAATTCCAGGCTTCGACCCCGGCGGATGTGTAGCCGCGGTTGTTCCACCACCACATGCCGTAGCGATAGGTTCCGTGGTGGATGCCCTCGATTTCGCCAAGCTGGAGGGTGTCGATCGTCAGGCACACGTACCCATTTCTGGCGAACCAGGCCCCGTGATGCTGATAGCTGGCCTTGTTGCCGTAGCTCACGCCGTCGATCTTCACGGCGCCATGCCCGCACACGTAGAGCACGGCCGGCGCCGGTCCGTCGAGCCCCTTGGGGAGCCAGAGGTTGGCCGTCACGTAGAGTCCGGGCCGCGACTGGAAATGAAGCTTCTCGACTATGAAGTCGTCGCGTTCCACGCGGCCGGTAATCGTCGCCTTCAGATCAGTCCGTTCCGGCAACGGATCGAGTCCCAGCATCTCCAGCAACTGCCGGTGGTACTCTCCGCGTTTTGCCTTCCAGTCCTCGAGGGAATGGACGTCTGCCAGACAGGCATCCCGCAACCTGGCCGTTTCGGCCTCGAAATAGGCCGCAAGGTCCGGCTGCACCGCCCAGGGTTGTGGTTCCGCCCCTCCCGCGAAACCCACGGTGGACCCAATCAGCACAACCCCCAACAAGGCAAATCGATTACAGGATTTCATCAGACACCTCCAAAGTTCACTGCGCAAAGCTCAAAGCTCATGGCTCACCGCTCACAGCTCAAGGCTCCACTTCGCCTGTCTCAGCACGGCCATCGGCGAGTCGCTCATCCGTTCGTACCAGACGGTCAGCAGCGATCCGTCGGCCAGTTGAACGGTCGAGGGATAACCCAGATCACCGCCCGGCCCGTCGCCGGAGATGATCATCGGTTCCGACCAAGTGCTCCCGTTGTCGGCAGAGAGGCGGGCCTGGTTCCCGAAGGGTGCTCTGCGATAGCCGTAGGTCATCAGCAGACGATCGTCGGCCAGACGTATCAGGTGCGAGGGCAAGCCCCACACGCCGATCGGATGGGGCACCGACCACGTCCGGCCGCCGTCTTGCGATTCCGACTGCAGGGTCTCGCCGCTATTGGCCTTGTTGTGGTTCCGGATCTGGGCAACGATCCGCCCATCGGCCGCCTCGACGGCGTGCAGTTCGTGGTAGCTCTTCGGGTCGTCGCCGTCCCGGGTGGGAATCGCGCCCTTTCTCGCCCATGTCTGACCGTCGTCGGTCGACTCGCACGCCCCGATCCACACCTCGCCACTTTCCCACAGATTCTTGCCCAGATAGAGCACGCGGCCATCGGCCAGTTGGTTGGGGCCGTGGGGGCTGTTGACCAGGCAGCGGTAGGGCTCGCTGAACGTCTTGCCGCCGTCGGTCGATCGCAGCATCCACACGCCGAGCATGGCCTGCCGTCCTGCCTCGTCCAGTTGATTGTGGACGGCCAGCCAGCGATCGAGCTTTTCCTTCGGCCAGGCGCCCTTTGCCCCAAGCTCCAGCTTCTGGGCCTTTTCCAAACCGGGAACGTAGGCCAGCGAGGTGAACGTCGTGACCAGGATTGAGCCCTTGGCCGTCTCGATCACGCCCGAGTCGCGATCGTCGATCTTCGTGTCCATGAGCACGCGGGCTTTGCTCCAGGTCCCGCCGTTGTCGTCCGAAGTAATGAGTTCCACCCGTCCAAAGGGACAGACGTGCGCTTCGCGGCCGCCCGAGCAGGTGACCAGCAACTGCCCGTTGGCTCGCCGGGCGACCGTCGGCCAGCCGTGGTACTTGTCCGGCTGGCTGCTGATGACCTTCGTCTCATGAATGGTGGCCGCGGGTGCCGCGTGGGCACGCGATTCCAGGACAAAGGGAACGGAGACGAGAGAAGCTGCCGACGCCTTGAGCATCGATCGTCGAGTGAGTTGGAGAGTCATGATGGGTTCCTCGCTATTGCCGATGAATGTGTTCCAGATGGGTGTAGTTGATTCCAGATCCTACCGCACGACCCGAAGCGTTTCCTCTCCCACGCACCACTGGGCCGCGTCGGTTGTGTCTTTGTCGTCCAGCCAAGCCGGTCCGGTCGCAGGCGGTTCGTTCTCGCCCAGCAGTTCGATCGCAACGGCCAGCCTGACGTCGTCGAATGTCGTGAAGTCGAAGTCCTTCGGAGCACCCCCGTAGCAAATGCCGTCCACCACCGCCAAGCCGTCCTTCACGCCGCATTCCCACACCACGTCCCGTCCGTCGAATCGCCCGGGCAGTACATGCACGACGGCCCGCCGCTCTCCGGCGGCAAGTTCAAACGTCTGCTCGTCCAGTTTCGTTGCGGTGACGTTGCGGCCGGCAAGCTGGTAACGAACGCGAAAATCCATCGCCCGAAAGACTCCGTTCTCGGGCCGATCGAGGGTGGGATGCCAACTGCCGTGATTGCGCAGTGGCTCGAACAGCGACAGCACCCGAGGCCCCCGTTGATCGTTGCGGACGCCGATCGAGGAGAAATCCTCGCCGTCGTGCAGAAATCGTTGTCGAAAGACAACGACCGGCTCGTCGTCCGTGCGCCAGTAGCCGATCAACGTCCGGCGCTGCGTCCACATCATCGAGCGATTGACGCTGCCCAGGCAAGCGTCGACCGTATGCCAGGTGGTGCCCCGGATCGAATCGGCCTCGTCTTCCTTGCGTATGAAGGTGCGGCGAATCTCGAGCGGATCGCAGGGCAGTCGCGCGAATCGCTCTCGCAACTCGTCGGGACACGGCAGATGCCGCAACCCATCATACGTCACCGGTCTTCCGTTGCCCGAATGGCGAGCAGCAATCCTGACGCCCGCCTGCTCCTCCAGGTAGTCGGCCAGACTCGGCAGGATCAGATCCGAGTAGGCCCGGCTGTGGGGACCTGCCCACTGGCCGGTGGCCGGATGATAACTGTCGGCGATGATCTGCCAGGCCGCTCGCCGAAGTTGCTCCGCGGCCGTTCGCGCCGCTTCGTCCTCGACCAACTGGAGCACCCGTTCGGCTTCGTTGAGCGCCACCATCGTGTAGGTGGGGCTGTTGTATTCGTTGAAGCTGCCGTGATACGCCGCGTCGGCCACGCATCGCTGCAAACGATCGCGACCGTAGGCCAGCAGATCGTCGTCGCCGAGCAACTCGCCGGCCGCCGCGCAGACGCCGCCGCCCATGATCGCAATGTTCGTGTAGCTGGGCTGCACGTTCCGCCGGCGAATCTCGACGGCCGCGTGACGCAGACTCGTCCGCATCGCTTCGACCAGATCGCCCGACAGACGCTTTGGATAGTCCTTCAGCAACACCGCAATCTGGGCGCCGAGAAAATCGGCCCAGTTGCGATCGGGGGGCGCCATTTTGTCGACGGGCTCTTCCAGAAGCCAGGGCCAGATCCCGTAATAGTCGTGATTCGCATCGGTAACCTGCAAGGTGAGCACCTTGCGAATGATCTTCTCCGCCCGGGCGAGATCTTCCACTTCACCGCGGTCGACCAAGGCCACGGCATAGGCCAGCGATTGCCGGGTTGGATGGACCCACGTTCCCTCCGCAACCTGGCTGTGATAGCCGGGGCTGCGAAACGGCGTACCCAGCATCTGGTGCTCGTCGCTGTAGCCCGCCGCGCACGACGCGAGATAGGCGTCGCGCATCTCGGCACGATCCTGGCCGGCGCAAAGAGCCGTGCCAAGAGCAAGGCCGAGAATCACGGCCGGCAGAGTCCCGCGAATCGTCAATAACACGCAGTTTCTCCCAGGAAAGGACGCGTTGGCAAGATGCCGACCCATTGTAGGTTGGCACGTGCCCCGATGCCAGCATTCCAGGAAATTCGCCGATTTGTGGGCCGGAGTCGACAAACGACGGGCACGTGAGGGTATGCCTCGACGCGTGTGCGCCGATCAGGTACGCTCTTGGAGAGATGACGAGACTTTGCAGGAATCAGAACCATGCCGATGATGCAGAGCCCTCCCGGGGCGGAAACGACGATCGACGGACGCCGCTACCTCTACTTCGCAGGAACGGGCTACCTGGGCCTCCAGGGCCACCCCGACGTTATCCGGGCGGCATGCGAAGCGGTGCAGAAATACGGAATCGGCAGCGCCACTTCCCGGAATCGGGTCGGCAATACTCCGCCCGTGCTGGAGGTCGAGCGCCGGGCCGCTGAGCTGTTCGCCAAAGACGACGCCTTCCACTTCGCTTCCGGCTACATGTCGCCGGCCGTCGTTCTCTCCGTTCTGCAAGACCGGTTCGATACCGTGCTGATCGACGAACTGGCTCACTACTGCCTCGACGAGGCCGTGGCCAGGTTGCGGTGCCCCGTTGAGCCCTTTTCCCATTGCAGTGTCGAGGCCCTGGCAGACAAGCTCCGAGAGGCGGGGCGATCGAACCGCACCGTCCTCGTGGTGACCGACGGGGTTTTTGCCGCCTTGGGCCGGCTTCCGCCGGTGGCCGACTATTGGAGGCTGCTGGCAGATCATCCCGGCTCGATGCTGCTGGTCGACGACGCGCACGGCTACGGCGTCGTGGGCGAGCACGGCCGCGGCGTCCTCGAACATGCCGGGCTGTGGGGCGAGGAAGTGAACTCGCGGTGGCCGAGCCGGGACGAGGACCGTCCGGCGCTCTGGACCTGCGGCACCCTGAGCAAAGCCCTGGGCGGTTTCGGCGGAATCGTGCCGGGGACTTCTGCAGCCGTCTCGACACTGAAGTCCAAGTCGCCCTACGGATACGGCGCCAGTGCGCCCGCCATTCCGGCCGCGGCCGCCAGTGCCGAGGCCCTGCGAATTGTCACCGAGCACCCCGAGGTGCTGGCCCAACTGCGCCGGAACGTAGCCCGTCTCCGCACGGGCCTGCGAGATTTCGGCCTCGACGTAGAAGATTCGCCCGCCGCCGTGATCGCCGTCCAGTTGGAGACAGCGGAACAGATGCGACGGATTCAAGAGACGCTGGCCGAGCGAGGCATCTGGATCGCCTACGTCCCGTCCTACAGCGGTGTCGGACCGGCAGGCCTCTTGCGACTTGCCGTATTTGCCACGCACACGCCCCAGATGATCGATCAGTTGCTCGCCGAGTTAGTCCGGCTGCTGTAAATGGCCTTGCGTGATTCGTGGAAAACCGTTGTGTCAGAATCGATAATTTGGGTGGCACGCTCAGAGCGCAGCGATGGGCGTGGATCGTCACGTCACCACGCCCATCGCTGCGCTCTGAGCGTGCCACCCACGAATACTCCGGGCTAGGGCTTGCTCTCCGTAGCGGGCGGCTCACTCTCCGCGGCCGCCGGCTTGCTCTCCGCAGTCTGCGGCTCGCTGCTCGGTTGTTCCGCCTTGAGACGATCCACCGACACGCGAACCATCCAGTCGCCGCCGCCGAAGGTGCCGGCCGGCTTCTTCGGCAGCCCCACGAGGGCCTTTCCTTCCTTATCGTGGCTGACATAGACGCCTTTGGTCTTTTCGGGCTTGAAGTCCAGGCAGATCACGAAGTCTTTCGGAACCTCCGTGGCCTTGACCTTCAGCGTGACCCACTTGGGATCGCCCTTGCCGGCATGAGCGAACTTCGAATAGGGGAACGGGAAATCGGCAATCGGATTGAAGTCCTTATCGCATAGGGTCACATGGAAGTCTTCTTTGGGGGGCGCAGGATAGCCATAGCGATTCCCGTGAATCCGCACTTCCGTGAGGTAGCATCCCTCCTCCGGCGTCTGGAATGCCGAGGCGATCCCCATGGGCAGGCTTCTCTTGCCCGCCGCCGTCCCGTCGTCGTTTTTCAACTCGACGGGTTTCCCCGCCAGATCGCCGGCCTTGGCCGTCTTCGCCTTGGAGCCGCCGCCTGCCGATTCGGCATAGGCCTGGTCGTCAGCACTCAGGCGATCCAACGGCACATTGACCACCTTGCCGTCGGCCAGTTTGAGGTAGACGATGCCGTCGGCAGAACCGACCATTTCGGCCTCGACCGTGAATGCCCCCGTCGCATCGGACCAGGTGCGAGTTTCTCCGCCCCAGCTTGTGCCGGTCAGAGTCCAGCCGATCATGCTGCAAATGACCAGAACCGCCAGTTTCGTGCGCACACTCATCGCTCCACTCCTTTCTCAACCACCGTTCAAGACGTTCAGGAAGTGCCCCTCTATTCAGCTTTCGGTTCAAACGGATTTTGCGTCGGAATCTCACGCGTGAGAACCGACCGAACCATCCAGTCGAAGCCTTCAGAAACCGGCTCGAGTCCGGTCGTCGGGCGTCCGATGTACGAATGCGACTGTTTCACGCCCGTATCGAGTCCCAGAAAGACGCCCTTCCTCTGATGCGGATTGAAAACCAACACGACGTAGAACTCCTGCGGAACCTCCACGGCCGGCAATTTCAGAGTGTGCCAGCGAGAGTGTCCCCATTCCATCTGTGCGTACGGATAGGGATAAGCCTGGAGGAGTCTCTGATCTCCGTCCAAGATGTAGACGTGGAAATCCTCGGCCGGCGGATCCGTCTCACCGTAGCGATGGCCGAAGATCTCGACGGCCATCAGAAATCTTGTATCTTCGGGACGCCGGAACTTGACGGCATGTCCGCCCCCGGCGATGCTTTGCGAACCCTCCGCGGTGTTGTCGACGTAGCCCAGACGAAGCGGCAAGGGAATCCCCTCCCACGCCGCGGTCGTGTCTTGAGGCAGGAAGGGATTTGCACCGGCGGGCCGATCCTGGAGGGGCCGGTCTGTGGGGGCTTCACTTCGCAGTAGTGCCAAGGGAGACGAAAGGCCTAGAACGAGTACGGCGCAACCCGCGGTTGACACGGCGTTCAGGCCGAGCCGGTTTCGCCCCTCGTCGAGAATGGTCCTCAAGCGGACCTCCATTTGCGAACACCACGCCATCCCGATGGCCGCCGACCCCAGCGGCAGGGCGCTCCGTGTTCCGGCCACGATCTGCAGCAGATGCTCGGCGTAGTCGGCCGGCCGGCAACCGGCCAGAATCACCCGGTTGTCGCAGGCCGTCTCGGCCTCGCTTCGCATCCGCTTCGCCGCCCACCAGGCCAACGGATGATACCAGTAGAGCGAACAGACGGCCCTTGCCGCGAACTGCGACAGACAGTCGCAACGCCGCACGTGGGCCAATTCATGCATCAACACGGCCTCGATTCGATCGGCCGGCCACGTTTCGGCCGCCGCCGGAATCAGCACCCGTGGCCAGAGTACTCCCCACATCATTGGCATCGATCGCCGCTCATTCACCAACAGCCGCACACTTCGCTTCAAACCCAGCCGTGTGGCGGCTCGCCGCAGTGCCGAGTCGAGAGGTCCGCCCTTGACGCGTGCCGACGTCCATTCCAGCCAGGCGAGACTGACTGTTCCGCCTGCCACCGGCAGCCACGCGACGAGACAGCCGATCGCCCAGACAACGAGGATCAGGGCTTGCCACGACTTCCAGCTTTGCGCGGGCGCACGTGCGCGTGCCGGCGGTCCGACGGTGGCGACATCATCGTCATCCTGGTGAACAGCGGCCAATTGATTTTCACGGCGGTCCGACACTGGTGATACTTCGGAAATCGGCTTCGTTGCCGGCGATTCCACTGTGGCAACGGAGGGGGCACGCTCCTGTACGGCCCGCGCCGCTTCCCAATGTGGCAGGACGTGCCATCCCGGGAAAAACGCGGTCGCCAGGGGAAACCCGGCCAAGGCAATCATGGTCCCCAGCCACAGCAAGTGCCGCACGGCCGCAGAGGCGGATCGCATCATCCAGGCGATCAGTCCCACCATGACCAGCAGGCCGGTCGCCTGAATCGCCGAACGGATCAGGACTGCCAGCCCGGCGACAGCGACGCCGTCCAGCAGTACAACATCTGCCAAGGGGCCTCCCATCACTGGCCCTCCTTCCGCCGGGCTGCTCGAATCAGACCGGCCAGCCGTTTCAACTCGTCGTCGTTCGGCGCCCCGCTCGGATCGGCCAGATGAGCAGCCACCGCCTCCTCGAGGGAACCGCCGAAGAACGTGTGGAGCACCGACCGAAGCGCCGACTGGCCCGCTTTCAACCGCGCCCGAGTCGGCCTGTAGATGAACTCGCGGCCTCGCTTCGAATGCTCCACGTGGCCTTTCTCTTCGAGGATCCGCAGCAGGGTGCGAACGGCGGTCCGCGACGGCTTGTCCGGCAGACGCTGCCAGATCTGCGTCGCGGATGCCTCACCCAGCGAGAAACAGACCGTCATGATCTGCCGCTCGCGCCGACTCAGGCTGTTTTGATCGTCCACCGCCACTCTCCCAAAGCGGGGCAAGCCCGCAACCCAACCTTCACAAACATGCGCGCACCATGCGCAGAAGTCCCGAACAAAGACTCTAATCGTCATGCCCGCGTAGGCGGGAATCCAGAGACTCGGCAAACTGCACTAGATTCCCGCCTGCGCGGGAATGACGGGCAAAGGAACACGCGAAAGCCATGCGAGGGTCAATAGAACTTTCAACGCGACGAAACCAATGCCATTTTTTTGGCTCTTCGCAGGCTTGTCAATACGTAAAGGCCAAAAATTTGACATTATTTGTGCTGCTGAGAAGATGACGCGGCAGGCGGCGGGGCGTTACAGGTGACGGGCAAGAAAAGAAAAAAGGTTCATCCGGAATTCGCGTAGGGTGCGAAGTGCACGAAGAGTACCGGTGCCTCTTCTCTGTTGCACGATGACCATAACCGCTTGACAAACAACCGTTTAGGCGCGTCGGCAACAAGAGAAGAGGCGCCGGTACTCCCGGGCGAGGATGGAACCTACGCTTGCGCCGGATGAACCGGAAAAAAATGCTGCAAGACACCGGTACGGTGCCTATGTCGGTGGCACCATGGTCGGCCGGATGAGGCAATTGACGCTGTCCGCCGGCTCCGATTACCATTTGGGGGTGGTCAACCTGCCAAGAAAGTGAGGTTGCTCGGTGCGCCCGGTGAAGATTTGTCTCATACTCGTCGGTCTTCTGCCAAGCCTGGCCGTGCCACTCGTCGAGGCCGACGAAGTGCCGCCGACCCCGTGCACCGTCCGTGTGGCCGTCTACGACGACGCCGGCGTGAGCCGCAGTCTGCTCGAGGTCTTGGCTGTGCTCGACCAGTACCACGATATCGCGTATGAGCGGATCAAGGCCGACGCCGTCCGCGACGGCAAACTAGCCGGCTACGACGTTCTCATCCATCCGGGCGGCAGCGGCAGCAAGCAGGCTGGGAGTCTCGAAGAAGCCGGGCGCGATCGGGTCCGTGAGTTCGTCGAAGGGGGCGGCGGGTTCGTGGGCATCTGCGCCGGCGCCTACCTGGCCTGCAGCGACTACTCCTGGTCGCTGCACATCCTCGACGCCAAGGTCGTCGACCGGGCCCACTGGGCCCGGGGCCATGGAGACGTGCAGATACGCCTCACCGACGCCGGCAAGAAGCTCCTCGAGTGCGATGAGGACCTGCAAACGATCCTTTACTATCAAGGCCCGCTGCTGACCCCGGCCGACAAGCCGGAAGTTCCCGACTACGAGCCGCTGGCGACGTTCGAGACCGAGATCGCCAAGAACGGCGCCCCCGAGGGCGTCATGAAGGGCACGACCGCGATCGCTGCAGGTTCCTTCGGGAAGGGCCGCGTGGTGTGCTTCAGCCCGCACCCGGAAAAGACCGAAGGTCTGGGCCGGTTCGTGCACTTGGCCGTTCGATGGGCGGCAGGAAGCGGAGACGTGCAACTTGCCCCCTGAACCCCGAACCCTGACCCCCGACAACTCTACCCGTACCACGGCCGCGAACGCTCTTTCGCTCGCCTTGCCAGCCGGTTGAATGCCTCGCAGTTTTCTTCGATCTGGAAGTCGAACATGCCCACGCCGAGGAAATCGGCGCCGTTGTCCAGGGCGTGAGCGAAGCCGTTGCGGGGCAGGATCGCGCCGGCGGCCAGCACCTTGAAGGCGATCCAGGGCTTCTTCACCTTGGCCATGTAGGCAACCGTCTCCTCCGGGTTGATGCACCACATGCTGTCGTGCCAGCCCTCGCCGCCGTCGAGCCAGATGTATTCCTTCCGCAAGGGCTGGGGCGTGGCGGTAAAATAGTCGTCCTGATGTAAGGTCTTCACGTAGAAGTCGCAGGGAATCCCCTGTTCCTCGCAGGCCTTGACGACTTCCAGCGAGTGGCAGCCCACGCCGATCGGGATGTTGTGCTTCTTGGTCAATTCGACGGCCTCGGCGATCAAGTCGACCCGATTGAGCTGCGTAAGCTTGTCGCCGGCAACGCCCCAAACGTAGAGGGCGGCACAGCCGTCGTCGATCTTCTGGGCGATCTCGGCCTTCAGTTTTCCCTCCGCCTGGCCGATCTCGGGATGGATGCTGGGGATGATCTGCATCTTCCCGCCCCGCTCCTTGTTGTACTTGGAGACCAGGTTCGCACCGCTCTCCAAAACCGTGTTGATTCCATTCTCTTCGGCAAGCTGGAAGGTCTCGAAGATCTTCTCCTCGGTCACGTAGGCGCGAAATAGCCGGTTCACGTACTTGAGATCGCGGGCGTGCATGTAGCCCGACACGAGATTGCCCCCCAGCATCAGGCGGCTCATCTTAACGTTGCCCAGCTTGCCGTAGAGCATCCCGTCGCCCGAGGCCTCCTCGTTGTCGGCCGCGGCGGCTTCCGCCGCCTTGCTCAACGCGTACGCCGATCCGGCCGCTGCCACACACCGCCCCATGGCCGTTCGCCGATTCACCTTGTTCGCCTCGGGCATAATCGATTCTCCTTCGATGGTTCTTGGATCGGGACTAGGAAGCAGCCTAGCGGTTCACGGGAGCTTTTTCAACACGACACAGCGAACGTCCATGACCTGGCTGCCCGGTATTTCGAGTGCCCGCACCGTCAGCATGGCACGTCCCCTTGGGAGCCGCATGGTGCCCGCCGCAAGAGGGCGAAACTCCTTCACATAGGACTCGCCTCCACGATCGGCGCGATCCGCCTCGGCACCCCGCAGCGGCGGATCATACGCTTCGGAAACCCGCCCGCGAGTACTTGTATCGCCCACCGACACCTCATAGGTTGAGCCCACATCGGCGGCCGGGCAGGTGTAATAGACGCTCACGGTGTACTCCCCGGCCTGCAGCACCTCGACGTCCCAGGTAATCCGATCCTCCGTGCTCGTCCAATTGGTGAAGTACGAGCAGTTGGGCGCCTTGCCGCTCCGCTGCACCTTGCCGCCGGGCACGCCGTCGCGAGCGGGCAGGATCGTCAGGTGTTCGTCGAAGCCTATCAGGAAGCGCCGGTCGTCTTTCGCGATCGACGGCAGCACCTCGGCCTTCCACGCGGCCACGGCGTCACGAAGACGGGCCGTGATCTCAGGTTTCTCGCTGGAGATGTCGCGATCCTGGCCGGGGTCGGCGACCATGTCGTAGAGGGCCCCCTTCATGTCCAGACGATACTGCTGGGTCCGCACACTCACCCGCTTGTTCCAGTGTGAGAAGATCATCCGCTCGGGCCACGCATCCGACCCGCCCGTCAGCAGTGGCTTGAGACTCCGCCCGTCCAGCGGCTTCGAGCCGACGCGCTCGACGCCGGCCATGTCGGTGAGCGTCGGCAAGAGGTCGATGGCCCCGGCGATCTGGGGGATCACCGTGCCCGGCCTGATATGGCCCGGCCAGCGGACCAGGCAAGGCGAGCGGACGCCCCCCTCGTCGGTTGAGCCCTTCTTGCCCTTCATTCCCCCGTTGAACCGCCACGTGTTCGGGCCGTTGTCGCTGAAGTAGACCACGATCGTGTTGTCGGCCAGTTTCAATGCGTCCAGCTTCTCCAGCAGCCGGCCCACGTTCCAGTCGATGTTCTCGACCATGGCCAGGGCACATCGCGTCTTGTCGAGTTCTTCCTGCTCAGGATTGCGGTTCCGCAGCTTGACCCGGCTCTCGGGGAACCGATCGTAGAACCGGTCGGGCACCTGGAAGGGCGAATGGGGCGTGTTGTAAGGCACATAGCAGAAGAACGGACGCTCGCGGTTCTCTTGAATGAAATCGAGTGCATGGTCCGTCAGATCGTCAATAATGAAACCTCTGCCGGTGACGATCTCGCCGTTGTGGTCCATCACGGTGTCGAAGTAGTGTCCCCAGTGGCCGGAGGTGAACCCGTAGTATTCGTCGAATCCCCGGGCGTTGGGATGGTAGGGAAACTGGGTGCCGTTGTGCCACTTGCCGAAGGCCCCGGTGGCATAGCCCGCCGCCTTGAAGGCCTCGGCAATCGTCTTTTCGTCCAGATTCAATCGTTCCGCCCCGGTCGTCACGCCGTGAACGCCGCCCCGGGGATGGTAGCGTCCGGTGAGAAACTCCGCACGCGTCGGCGCACAGACCGGGCAGACGAAGAACCGCTCGAACAGGGCCCCGTCCTGCCCCAGCGAGTCGATATTGGGCGTTTCGAGGTTCGTGTTGCCGTCAATGCTCAGGTCGCCCCAGCCCTGGTCGTCGGCCAGGATCACCAGGACGTTGGGCCGTTCGGCCGCCGCCGCCCGTGCCGCCGCCAAGCAACCGATAAGGCAGACGACGACCAAAGCTGCGAGATGACGTCGATTGTGGATGTGCATGGTACACCTCATTTCGAGCGGCGAGGGTTGTGACAGACGGCGACTATTGTCGCCCCGCGCCCGTCGAATCGCAAGTTGGGCTCCGTACCGCGGGGGAACTGCAAAGTAGCAGGCACGCTCCGCCGTGCCGTCCGCCAAAGAAAGTAGCAGGCACGCTCCGCCGTGCCGTCCGTCAAAGAAGGTAGCAGGCACGCTCCGCCGTGCCGTCCGCCAAAGAAAGTAGCAGGCACGCTCCGCCGTGCCGTCCGCAGAACTGCCGGAGACCCCGATTTCCCGCCAGCGGCGATCGGAGAGTGCCTGCTACTTTTCTTGCCACAAGAGGACATTGCAGTTCTCCTGCCGTACCGGCTCGAATCACCCGGAGCGGGGGCTTGTTGCCGGAGTTCGTTGCCTTCAGAATGGCTGGCTTATTTGTCGGGCTACGTCTGCCGTTGATGGGAGGCGTGAGCGCGCTTCAGGGGGTCGGCTCAGGAGAGCCAACCTACGCGGCTCGGGAGAGCCAACCTACGGGGTTGTGAATTCGTTCTGTCGAAAGGATTGTCATGAGTGGTATTCCCGTTCTTACGGCCCAGGGTCAGAGCGTTGCGGAGGCTTGGGAGAATTCGCTGGTCGAGTTGTACCGGTCGGGCTGCGATATCAAGACGCAGTACGACAAGCCCGACGATCCGCCCAGCAAGGACGCCACGATGCTGGTGACGGTCCACGACCCGGCCGCCGAACCCCGGATCCACCGCGACTTCCCCGGCGGTTTCGAGGAACTGCAGGAATACGTCATGGAAGTCTGCGAGGGGATCAAGGATCACCTCGTGCGCGACCCGAACGACGAGACGGACACGCGTTGGGAATACACCTACCACCAGCGCCTGTTCGCCTACGCGGTCCCCACCCTCGAACCGATCGATCAAATCGAAAGTATAGCGGCCCAACTCGCCAAGACTCCCTACACTCGCCGCGCTCAGGCGATCACCTGGAAAGTTTGGGAGGACTGCTCCTGTTACGATCCGGCTTGCCTGCAAAGCATCTGGTGCCGCATCACCGAGGAGGCAGGCGAGTCGCGACTCAGCATGAACGTTCGCTTTCGTTCCAACGACGCCTATAAGGCCGCCTTCATGAATATCTACGCCCTGACGCACTTGCAGCAACAGATCGCCGCCCGCGTCACGGAACTGTCTGGACGCCCCGTGACGCCGGGACGCTACGTCCACCTGGCCGACAGCTACCACATCTACGGCTCGAACCTGACCGAATTCGAAGGCCGATTCCTGGGTGCGATCGAGAAGCGAACGTTTGAGCAGCGGACGATGCGCTACGAAGACGTTCGCGACATCATGGAGGGGGCACGCCCGGCGATCCTCGAAAAGGCCCGGAAAATGGGAAGGTGAGGGCGGGCGTCATAGCTTCGCGATTTCTCGGTGGCTTGTTCGATAGCCCAGGCCAGTGTGGTCCGCAGGGTTTCGCCGAGCATGGCGCGACAGGCTTCGCCGATAGTCGTCGGCCGACAAAGAGCCCAATCCTTCCCATGGCCCTCATAGACTCAGGGCATTAGGTATTTCCGGTCATGCCCACAACAGAGCGTGACGGCTACGATTGCACTTTTTCCCACTGTTTCTGCAGCCGTTTGGCGGAGACGGGGATGGAGGTTCCGAGTTCCTGGGCGAAGCTGGAGACGCGGTACTCTTCGAGCATCCAGCGGTAGATGTCCAGTTCGGGATCGCGGAGGCCGGACTGCTCGTGTTGCCGGCGGCGGGCGAGGTAGACGTCGGTGTGGGCGGCGATCTCTTCGGTGGCGGCGCGGTCGCGGGATTCGGAGCCGCTGCGGAGCTTCTCCAAACGCATCTGGATCGCTTTGAAGTAGCGGGGGAAGTGCTTGAGCCAGGTCCAGGGCGTGTCGCTGAGGAAATGGGGGCCGATGAGGTGGTCCATCTGCTGAGCGGCGTCGCGGGTGGCGAACGACCAGCGGTCGGCCGACATTTTTTCGACGGCCAGGCGTGCCTTGTGGTGTTCGGCGAACAGGGGGCCGATGAGGCCGGCCATTTCCTGGACGGCCGGGGCGATTCGCCGCCGGCCTTCGGCCATGAAACGATCGAAGGCGGGTTTGTCCCGCGGGATTCGTTCGGCCGCGTTGAAGGCCAGTTCGGCGATCAGCTCGGCCAACTGCTCCTGGAGGGAGAACTCGGGGATCGTGGCGGCGTAGACCTGGGCCTGGTTCAGGCCCGGGAGCCACTGAACCTGCGATTTCAGATCGCGACGGGCGGCGATCAGGCAGAGCCGGCGGAGCCCGCGACGGGTTTGATCGGCGGCGGCCTGGGGCGTTTCACACAGGCGGAGCGAGACGTCTTCGCCTCGGTCGATGAGGGCGGGATAGGCCTTGATGGTGATCCCCGCCCGCTTCAGTTCGACTTCTTCGGGCAGGTAGTCCAGATCCCACGTGGTCAGGCCGTCGCGTTGCCACTGGGAGGTGTCGGCCTGGGCGAAGCCTTCTGAAACCACGGCGCCGATCTCGCGGCGCACCGTGTCGAGGTCGCGTCCTTCGGCCAGCACCTGGCCGTCGTCGGTTTCGACCCGGACGTTCATCCGCAGCTCGGCAGGAAGCTTGTCTTGCTGGAAGTCGCCGGGCGAGATCCGCTGTCCGGCGATGCGGCTGAGCTTTTCGGCGACGGTTTCGAGGAAGCGGCCCTGGCCGAACTCGATTTCGCGGACGACGAGGCGGGCCGTATCGGGGGCCGGGACGAGATTCCGGCGGATGGGTTTGGGAAGCGACTTGATCAGGGCGAGCACCTTGGCTTCGACGAGGCCGGGAACGAGCCAGTCAAGGTATGGTTGTTCTACGGCGCCGACGGCGTCGGCCGAGAGCCGCAAGGTGATGCCGTCGCGGTCGGAGCCGGGCTCGTAGCGGTATTCCAAGGGGAACGTGGTTTCGCCGAACTCCATGGCGTCGGGGAACCGGCGGGTGTCGTCGTGGGGCTGCTCGCCAGCGACGTCGGCCTCGGTCATGTCGAGGACGTCCGGCTTCGCGCGTTCGGCCTGCTTGAGCCACTTCTTCAAACCTGGCAGGTCGTAGACGTCGTCGGGAATGCGGGCGTCGTAGAACTCGTACTGGGCCCACTCGCCGAGCAGCAGGTCGTGCCGCCGCAGCTTGGCCTGCAATTGCTCCATCCGTTTCAAGAGCCCACGATTCCTCCGGAAGAACTTCAGGTCCGAGTCCATATCCCCTTCGACGAGGCCGTGCTGGATGAAGAGTTCCCGGGCGTGGGTGGGGTTGACGGGGCCGTAGGCGACTCGGCGCCGGGCCACGACGGTGAGGCCGAACAGCGAGACCTTTTCGTAGGCTGCGACGGAGCCGGTTTCGCGCTGCCAGTGGGGTTCGCTGTGAGAGCGTTTCACCAGGTGCATGGCGAGCGGCTCGATCCAGCGGGGATCGATTCGGGCGCAAGAGCGCAGGTAGCGGCGGGTGGTTTCCACGCTTTCGGCCGCCATGACCCAACTGGGCCGTTTCTTGGCCAGGACCGAACCGGGCCACAAGAACGCCTTGCTGCCGCCGGCGACGTTGTATTCGTAGCCTTCGCCGCCGCGGGTGCCGAGGTTGGCCAACAGGCCGGTGAGGATGGCCCGATGGACCGCGTCGTAGTCGTCTTTCCGCTTGTTCCGCTTCAGGCCGGCTTCCTGAGCCAGTTGCATGAGCTGGCGGTGGACGTCGAGCCATTCCCGCATGCGATTGCTGGAGAGGAAGTTCTGGCGGCAGGCCTTGGTCAACTGGCCTCGCGAGAGCTTGTCTTTCAGCTCGTGGTAGAAATCCCAGATCTTGAGGTAGGCGAGGAAGTCGGAGTCGCCTTCGGCGAATTTGGCGTGGGCCTCGTCGGCCGCCTGCTGCTTGTCGACCGGGCGGTCGCGCGGGTCGCGGATTTCGAGGACGGCGGCGATGATCAGCACTTCGGCCAGGCAGCCCTCGTCGGCGGCGGCGAGGATCATGCGACCGATGCGGGGATCGACGGGCATGCGGGCCAGTTTGCGTCCCAGTTCCGTCAGTTCTCCGTTGTCGTCCAGGGCCCCCAGTTCGATCAGCGTCTGGCGGCCGTCTTTGACGGCGCCCGGCTTGGGCGGGTCGAGGAAGGGGAATCGTTCGATGTCGCCCAGGTTGAGGGCCTTGGTCTGCAGGATGACCGAGGCCAGGTTGCTGCGGAGGATTTCGGGCGGAGTGAAACGGTCGCGGGCGTCGTAGTCCTTCTCGTCGTAGAGGCGGATGCAGACGCCCGGCCCGATCCGGCCGCAACGTCCGGCCCGCTGGTCGGCCGAGGCCTGCGAGACGGGCTCGATGGGGAGCCGCTGGGTCTTGGACCGCGGCGAGTAGCGGCTGATGCGGGCGGTGCCGGAATCGATCACGTAGCGGATGCCCGGCACGGTAAGCGACGATTCGGCCACGTTGGTGGCGATGATGATGCGGCGGGCCCCGCCGGGATTGAAAACGCGCTGCTGTTCCTTGGTGGGCAGCCGGGCGTAGAGGGGAAGCACTTCCGCGCGGCGGCCGGCCCAGCGGCCCGAGACGAGCCGGCCGCGGAGGGCCTTGGCCATGTCGTGGATGTGACGCTCGGTGGGCATGAAGATGAGGACGTCGCCCGACGACGTTTCGCTGCCGAGTTCGTCGACGGCGTCGAGAACGGATCGCTCCAGGTCGGGGTCGGTGTCGTCATCGTCTTCGGCAACGAGCGGGCGGTAGCGGAGTTCGACGGGGTAGTTGCGTCCCGAAACCTCGATCACGGGGGCCGGTCCGGCCGGGGTGCGGAAGTGGCGGCTGAAATGGATCGAGTCGATGGTGGCCGAGGTGATGATGACCTTGAGATCCCGCCGCTTGGGCAGGAGGCGTTTCAAGTAGCCGATGAGAAAGTCGACGTTGAGGGAGCGTTCGTGGGCCTCGTCGAGGATGATCGTGTCGTACTGGTTGAGGAACGAATCGCCCTGCGTTTCGGCCAGAAGGATGCCGTCGGTCATCAGCTTGATGAAGGTGCCGGGCCCGGTCTCGTCGGAGAAGCGGACCTTATAGCCGACGTCGCGGCCCAGCGGCGAGCCGATTTCTTCGGCCACGCGGGCGGCGATCGATCGGGCAGCGATACGGCGGGGCTGGGTGTGGCCGATCAGGCCGGCAATGCCGCGGCCCAGGTCGAGGCAGATCTTGGGCAACTGGGTCGACTTGCCCGAGCCGGTTTCGCCGGAAACGACCACGACCTGGTGGTCGCGAATGGCGGCGGCAATCTCGTCGCGGCGCAGGAGGACGGGCAGGTCGTCGCCGAACTGAATCTTCGGTACGGCGGCCGCCCGGGCCTTGCGGCGCTCGACCGAGCGGGTGAGCTGGCCGACGAGCCGGTTGAACTCGCGATCGCAGGGTTTCCCGCGCTTCTGGCGGTCCCGGAGGGTGCGCAGGCTGCGGCGCAGACGATACTGGTCGGCCAGCATCGCCTCGCCGATTTCTGCTTCGACCTTTCCGAAGTCGCTCACCCGGCTCGCCTCGCCCTTGAGAACGGTAAACCATTCAGCTTACCAGAGGCGAGAAATGCGGTCGATGGGCCCGTAGGGTGACACTATGAAAAGCGGAGATCGCCCCGGGTCGTGACTGCCCTTTGAAGTCGTGGTAAACCAGTGGTAGTGAATTAACAACACAACCTCTGTTTTCCACAAAAGGAGTCCAGTCATGAACTTCATCGGTGTCGATCTCCACAAGAAGACTATCAGTTTGTGCGTCATGGTGGTAGTGGACGGGAAACGAAAAGTGGCGACTCGCAGACGTTTTGATTGCCGCGACACGGCCGGTATCCGCAGTTTCTTCGAAGGCCAGATACCTTTTCAGGTGGTGGTTGAAGCGACGTCGAACTACGAGTGGTTCCTGCAGTTGGTCGAAGACCTGGCCGATCGCTGCGTGCTGGCTCATCCGAAGAAGCTGCGGGTGATCGCCGAAAGCACACATAAATCGGACAAGATAGACGCTCATATTCTCGCCGAGTTCCTGGCGTTGGACATGATTCCCGAAGCCTACCGGCCAAGTCCACGGATTCAACAGTACCGGACTCTGGTTCGGCACCGTCACTGGATCCAGGGCCGGATCACGTCGCTGAAGTGCAAGCTGCGTCACAAAGCCGCACGTTACAACGCGGACATCGCCGAGTTGTTCACCGTCAAGGGCCAGGAGCACCTGGCCGAAATCGCCATGGGCACGAGCGATCGCTACGAAACGAAAAACCTTCTCGAGCAGTTTGAATTGCACCAGCGGCAGTTGCAGGATTGTGACCGACAATTGCGACGGTTTGCCAAGTCCGCCCCACTGGCGGAACGAGAGGCGCGAGCGGTTCTGGACACCATGCCCGAAGTAGGTCCGGTGACCATCGACGTGGTCCTCAGCGAACTGGGCGACTGGCGACGCTTTCGCAATGCCAAACAAGTCGTTGCCTACGCCGGCCTCGATCCGGGATTCCGTGAGAGTGCTGGTAAAGCGCGGCAATTGAAAATCAGCAAGGAAGGTTCGAAGCTACTGCGCTGGGCCCTGATCGAGACCGCCTGGCGGCTGGTTACCAAGCTCCAATATTGGAGGAGGATGTTCGAAACCCTGAAGAAGAACACGGGCTCGCCGAAGAAAGCGATTGTGGCCGTGGCCCGCCGCGTGCTGTGTGTGATGTTTGCCATGCTCCGGGACGGCCGGCCGTACCGGATGGTCGCCGAGGCCGCATGAAGGTCCATGCGACAGAGCGGGCAAGTACGGGTTCCTCTTCTCTGTTTGGCTCGCAGCAGCCAGAAGGAGAACAACGGACTACCATGGGTGAATCCAGGGAATGTCCAGACGGAGCTTCTCACAAAGATCAACCGCTGCCTGGTGGATACTGACTCCCATGAACGCAGCCCACAGATCCAATTGATTCCCCGAGCAGCCACACTTAAAGCACTGAAATGGATTGCGTTTCAGGTCGACGGAAAATGAACGACTTGTCGAGGAACTGGAACCATGAATCGGACACGGTCCACGATGACGCGTTCCCGAGGATTGGCTGGGGACGAATTCCAGAAGCGTCAAGACCTCGGCCATGGAAACCCGAGTGCGAATCGCTCGAAAATCGACGCCCGGCATTGGCCTTCTCCTCGAAACTCACGGCCCCGAGAAGTCCTGGTAACAGAGAAGAGGAACCCGTACTTCACACCAGCAAGCGTGACGTGTTGAGGATAATCCTACCTTAACGGTGTGACAAAATTACCATACGAACAGGAGGCAAAACGAGTTTTTCCGAGACGTTTGACTCTAGAGCGACCCCGGGACAGGCCCTGTATCCAGGCGTCCTTGACGACCTACGCTAGGGTGAATGGGGCGCTCCTTGAATTCCTTTGTAGTGGCGACACCCGTAGAACGGGCGAGGAGCGAATAGATGGTTGAGCAAACGCCGGAAACTCGACGACTTTCAAACGTCTCGAAAAAACTCACCCCACTGGTATTGACAAACCCCTTTTCATAGATGGTGCCAGAGCGAACCAAAGCGGGTCCCCCTGGAATTGCCCGGTGGCGGGACATCTCAGAAGAGCCTGGCACTGCGAGCAACCGAGCGGCGGCCCACCATGTGACGCCATCCATTTCTCGCCGTTTGCATTGCTGCGCGAGGCTGATTCGATGCGCCCGTTCTGAATTGGAGCTCGCAATATGGTGGGCCGACGTTCGCTGCATGGCGGCGGGATGTCTGTGACAATGGGCAATTCACCTGCAGCGCAACGTTCTTCTGATGTGGTCCACTCTGGCCCACCCTACGGGTTGCGGACCATGTCAATCCGATTCACTAGGGCTCGAGTGAGAACACACGGGAGAAAGACCGCGGTGGCGTCCATGAATCGGCCGAGCGCGGGGCTGGTGACGATCACCAGGAGCACGCCGGCCAGCGCGAAGCTGACGGCGATGAGGGCCAGGGCGTTGATTTCGATGAAGAGAGCCGGGTCGCCGTCGACCGTCGTGCGGCCGGAGCGTTTGCGGAGGACCACGGACACGACGTGGGTGCAACCGAGCGCGACAAGGACGAGGAAGTAGACCGGGTTCATGATGACTTCGGAGACGATCATGTAGACGCCCCGAATGAAGGCCTTAATCAGCCAGCTGGCATAGTAGTCCGGCTTCTCAGCGACGACGGCCGAGGCCAGACGCCACAGGATCCGATTGACTTGCGGCCAATCGTCGCCGCAGGTTTCCCGGGCGGCCGGGACGCAGACTTGACCGATATTCAGGTCGAAGGGCGTTTCGATGGCCATATAGCTGCGGGTGGCCTCGGCCGTGTAGTCGGGATTTGTTTGGGCAAGTTCCCGGCGGTTTTTGACGACCGCCTCGGCAACGGGACGGAGGTCCGGCGGCAGGCCGGCGACGTCGTCCTCGGTGAGGTACATGCAGGTGATGGCGGCGAAGTTGTTTCCGCCGAAGGAGACCAGTGAGAAATGGCCGACCGTCGACCAGCGGGCCGTGCAAAATGCCAGATAGGGTAACAATACGACGAGGATGAGTTTCACAGTGAGTGAGCGCCACCGCCCGGACCGGGAACCGGTCGGCGCGACCAGCCAAACGAGGGTCAGGCCGAGCAAGGGGATCAGGGGGATGAGGAACAGATAGGCCGGGCGGACCTGATAGGCCGCGAAGACGAGGAGTGCCAGGCCGCACCAGTGGTAAGAGCGGGGTCGCTCGGCAAACAGAGTGAGCATGAGCCAACCGACGGTGGCGACGGCCAGAGACGAGGCCAGGCTGTCGGCGGCGAGGTTGTTTCCGTAGCGGAGGAAGATGTTGGAGTAGAGGAGGCTGCCGGCCACGGCCATGCTGGTCCAATCGGAGGGAATGACGCGTTTCAGCCCGAGCCAGAACAGGAATACCGCGAGGACGTGGCAGACGAAGTCGAGCGGGGCCACGGCCTGATGAGACGGAGCCAGTCCACCGGCCAGTTGCAGGAACAGGGGATAGCCGAATGTGCGCGGATAGGTGAGAGCTTCGGTCAAGGAGGTGAAGGGGAACTGCTCGTAGTCAGACGTATCGCCGACGCGAACCGGCTGGAACCAACCCAAGATGACGAGGGCGGCGGCAAGTCCGACGGCTTGGAGGACGAGATAGAAGAGAGGTTTTCGGAGCAGATTCATAGGCAAGGCCGCGTTTGCCGGTTTCCGCGTGCGGATGACGGGACAGCTCTTTGGGGGCAGCCGGAAAACAAGTTGCCGGTTTGGGGCGACGCTGCTACGTAATGGAACGGCTGCCCGTGGAATGATGGAATAGAGGAATGATGGAATGTTGCAGAGAACCCGAATGGTGGGGAAGGCGCAAGATCGAGCCCTCCAGTATTCCATTCTTCCATCATTCCACCGTTCCTGCCAAAACCGGCAAGTTATTCATCGGCTGCCCCTTATTCTAACCAGCGGTGGAGGAAAGAGCTATTCGGGCTGTTTGCAGGTCAGGAGACGGCACAGTCCTGTCGTGTTTGTCAGGTAACATTTCTAAGCCTTGCTAAACTTTTGCCGGACTCGGATGCGGTGTTTTGCGTGCATCGAAGCGGGACGTGCAGTGTCTTCCGGCTGGAAGTCGGAATTCGCCCGGAAGTGCTTTCGTCTCTGCATAGCTCGGCTTAGAATGGCCATGGTCGGCGAAATGGGCTTTGGCTGTTCTCGTGTTTGAGGCAATTATGCGACGGTATTTTGCTCTCGTCATTCTGGCGGCCTACTGGCTGTGTTTCTCGCCGGTAGCGGCCGGGGAGTATCCGGTTGAGCAGTGGGCGGCCTGGCACGAACAGGCGACGGGGCGATGTCCCGGGAGCACGTGGCTTCAATATGCGAATCCGGAAGATGCGGGATGGTCTGCCGCGGGGTTGGAGGAGGCCAAGGCGTGTTTCGACTCGCTGGACGCTGCGGCGGCGATCGTCGTTTATGACGGGGCCGTCCTGGCGGCCTGGGGCGAGGTCGATCGCAGGTTTCCCTGCCACTCGGTGCGCAAGAGTCTGTTGAGTGCGGTTTTCGGGATCCATATCACCAAGGGGGACATCGATCTCGACAAGACGCTTGCGGAACTCGGGATCGACGACAATCCGCCGTTGTCCGACGGGGAGAAGCAAGCCCGGGTGATCGACCTGCTTCGCTCTCGATCGGGGATCTATCATCCGGCGGCCTACGAGACCGCGAAGATGAAGGAGACCAGGCCGAAACGCGATTCGGTCAGGCCGGGGGAGGTGTTCTGGTACAACAACTGGGACTTCAACGCATTGTGCACGATCCTCGAACGCGAGACCGGCACCCGTCTCTTCGAGCAGTTCGAGCAGCATTTCGCCCGGCCGCTCGAGATGCAGGACTTCAGGCTTCAGGATACCTACTATCATCTCGAGAAAGAGCATTCCATGCATCCGGCCTATCCGTTTCGGATGTCGGCCCGGGACCTGGCGCGAATCGGCCTGCTTTACGAGCGAGAGGGGCGATGGGGCGATGAGCAGATCCTGCCTGCCGAGTGGATTCGAAAGAGCGTCGAGTCGCATTTCACGAAGGACGATACGACGGGCAATCGCGACTACGGCTACGGCTATCTCTGGTGGCCGATCGTTGCGGGCCCCTTCAAGGAGTTGGGCATGTTCTCGGCCCGGGGCTACGGCGGCCATGCCATCGACGTGGTTCCGGCGGCGGATCTCGTTCTGGTTCTGCGTGTCGATACGTATTGGGATCTTCCGCTTCCGTTCCCCTCCGAGAAGCACCAGGTTGAGACGTCGGATCGATTCGAGCTTCTGGGCAAGATACTGGCCGCACGAACCGGGCCCGCGAAGGCAAAGCCGAAGCTTGTGCCCCTGGCCGATACTCACCAAGCCCCGACTACGATTCAGATTCCCGCCGAGACGCTGGCGAAGTATGTCGGCCGCTATGAATTAGAGGGGGACGAACTGACCGTGAAGACAACCGCCGGGGGGCTTCTGATCGGGACGCCGAGCGTGGGGGACTTCAGCCTGTTGCCGGTGTCGGAGACCGACTTCCTGATGGAGGATGTCGAGGTGCCGCTTACGTTCGAGTTGGATTCGGAAGCGAAGCCCGTGCGGCTTGGGCGAACGGCGGAGCCGTTTGATTTTGAGAAGGCGTCGCGCGACGTTCCCAAGCCGCGGGAGCTCTGGCCGACGGTGATGAAGCACGCGGTGCCGCACGGGTTCACCATCAAGTCGGACGAGCTCGTCACCAGCGATACGGATCCTTCCAAGAAGCTTCGCAAGGTGACGGGGCATCTCTACAGCCAGATCCTGGACGGCAAGAAGTGGGGCCATCAGTGTGTGATCTTCCTGCCGGCCGATCCGAAGCGAAATGCCACGCCCGAACGCAAGGGGAAGGTAGTCATCATTGGATCGCCGGGGGCGACGTATTTTCCGATCCACGTTGCCAAGTACGGGGAGCCGATCGCGGCGAGAACGGACTATCCCACGATGGTGTTGTCGAACCCGGGCGAGTACGCCGACGGGTCTCAGATTGAAAGGGACATCCGAGTTCTCACCAAGCTCCGGCTGGAGACCGGCGAGAACTATTTCAGCATGAACTGCCAGTTGGCGGTGGTGTACATCAAGGCGATGGACGCTTTTCAGGAGTTTCTCGGCCTGGACACGCTCAAGGCCGTGGTGGGCGGGCACTCGAAGCGGGGCCGGAGCGCCACGGTGGCGGCGGCCGTCGATTCCCGCGTGGCCTCGCCGATCATCATGGGGAATGAAGGCGTCTACTCGACGGACAGTATTCCGTGGCACCTGTCGTTCCATCACGCCTTCTTTCAGGACCAGGTCAACGTGCCCGTCTTCTACCTTGGGGCCACCAACGAAGACGGCTACAAGATGTTCAACGTGAACATTCTTCAGGAGCGGCTGAAGCGGCCAATGACCATCGAGTTGATCCCCAACTACTGCCACTCGAACTTCAGCGAGATCCAGTTCATGGATTTCCTGATGTGGGTGTCGCACATTCACGACGGGCGGCCGATCACGCAGATCAGCGAGGTCAGCCACGAGCGGCAGGAGGGTTCCAGCCTGTTTCGGGCCAAGGTCGAGAGCGAGGCCAAGGTGCAGATGGTGCGGGCCTGGTACGTCTACAGCGACGACGAGGCGTGGCGGGACTTGATGTGGTACCATCTGATCATGGAAGACGCGGGCAACGGGTACTATCAGGTCCCCTTGCAGGGGAAGATCCCCGACGCCTTCATGATCGAGGTGGGCGACATCGCTCTGGGAATCCCGGGCTACGTCACCAGCCTGCCGCAGAAGCTTACCGATGCCCCGGTGGTCGAGCGAGTGTCGAGGGGCTCGCGTCCGCGGTTGTGGGAACCGGAGGGGTAGATGCACGGTTGTTAAGCGGGATTTGAAGGACTCCAGCGACAATATGGAGAAGATGAGAGAAAGGAAAATGTGGGAAAAGAAAATATGGCGAAAATAGTGTTTGCCATCTTCTTTTCCAACCATTTTCTTTTCTGATTTGGACTACGTCTGTCAGACGCGAGCCGGTGATTCAGGTCATGAATCACACTAACATCAAGAGACTGGGAGTGATGGTTATGAAGAGGGTCGGTATTGTCTATCTGTTGATCGCAATGCTGGGGGCGTTCACTACCACGGCCACGGCCCAGATGCTCGATTCGCTCACTCGGCCGCAGGCGGGGCGGTCGATGCGGTCGTCGAGCGGCAACTCGGTCGACAATTCCGACTCGGCCAAGTTTGCGCCGGGCGAGTGCAAGACGATCGCTCACTTCAAGGGCCCGGGCAAGATCGCCCACATGTGGTTCACGCCGAATTCGATGGACATCCGCCATCCCCGAGCATTTGTGCTTCGGGCCTATTGGGACGGTGCGGAGGTCCCTTCGGTAGAGGTTCCGCTGGGCGATTTCTTCGCGGTGGGAAACGGGATGCAGGCCAACGTCGACTCATTGCCCGTCAAGGTGTGCTCCCGCGGCCGAGGCTATAACTGCTACTGGCCGATGCCCTTCAAAAAGGAGGCCCGGCTGACGCTCACCAACGATTCCAACATTCCCTGCTCGTCCTATTTCCAGATCGACTGGGTGCAGCTCGACGAGGTTCCCGAGTCGACGATGTACTTCCACGCCCGGTACCACCAGGAGTATCCGCCTGAGTTCGGCGAGCCGTACACGGTCTTCGTCGGCAAGGGGAACGGGCACTATGTGGGAACGGTTCTTTCTTCGCAGAACGCCATCGGGCACTGGTTCGGCGAGGGGGACGACATGTTCTATATTGACGGCGAGAAGGTCCCCTCGATCCAGGGCACGGGGACGGAGGATTACATCAACGAGGCCTGGAACATGCGGGTCCATTCCAGCCTGTTCACCGGATGCACGGTGTTCGAGCCGCGGGCGCCGGACGCCCGGGTGACCGCTTATCGCTGGCACATTCCCGACCCGATCATCTTCCGCAAGTCGCTGCGTTTCGAACTCGAACGGCGCGGTTTCCTGATGAACTCGCTGGGCGAGGTGGTGGCCAGTTCCGCCCCGCGTCCCGACTTCTGGTCGTCGGTGTCGTATTGGTACCAGGACACGATCGCGGAGCCGTGGTGCGAGTTCCCGCCGTACCAGGACCGGATCAACAAGGAGGTGGTGCTCCAACTGCCGCTGGTGGTGGACACGATCCGCCACTCGCCGGAAGTGAAGCTCCAGATCAACGACTACAACCGGGCGACCTATACGAAGACGTGGTTCCAGGCGTTCAACGACCGGGTGGGCGGCTGGATCGAGATCCCCTTCGAGATTCCCGAGGCCGGCCGGTACTCGTTGTCGATCTTCCAGCATCTGCGGGAAGACAACGGGATCTGGAAGGTGCTGATCGACGGCAAGGAACTTTGCGAGGCAGGCGAATCGCACATTGCCGGCGGCTACCGGGTGAGCCTGGTCAACCAACTGCCGCCGGACGAGGTCAACACGACGCTCGACTTCTTCAATATCTTCCGCAAGGACGAGCACGAGGACTACATCTACGGACAGCGTCGGGAGCGGAAGATCGGGCTGTTTCAGTTCGAGCCCGGCGTGCACACCATTCGATTTGTGTGCGTGGGGTCGAATCCGGAATCTGCCGATCCAAAGACCGGCAAGCTTCGCTACAACCTGACGGCCGACGTGTTTTCCGCCCGCAAGTTGCCTTTCGGCGATCCCACGGAGTGGATCGAGAAGGCGAGGGAGTTGGAGCCAAAGGCGAGGTAGGTGGGGATTTGAAATCCGAAATACGAAGTGCGAAATACGAAACAAATTCAAAATCACAAGTGCGAATGTGCCAAAAATGAGTCGCAAAGAGACCACTATCCGGACTATCTCTCTTTCACTCTTTCTCTGGGCCGCTGTCATTGCGGGTGCGGCGGGCGCCGATCCACCGGTGGTGGGCCAGATTGAGCAAAGCTTCATGCTTGCTGAAGGCAACCAGGAGATTCGCGGCCTGGCGGTCGACGAGACGTCGGCCGGCGGTCCTCGGCTGCTGACGCTCGATCGATCGGGCAAAGTGTTCGTCTATGGCCTGGGCGTCGAAGCGGCAGGGCAGGGGAGGGGGAGTGAAGCGATCCCGCTCGAACTCGTCGACATGCTCGATCTCAAGACGGCGCCTGGCAATCTGGAACTCAAGGATCTTCGCGGGCTCGCGGTTGCCGTGGAGGAGGGGCGACAGGTTTTCTACTTGCTTGACTGGGCGAAGACGAACGGCGGGGTCTATTCGCGACTTCACCGTTGGGTGGCCGGTGCCGGCAATGTTGTTTCCATCGACTTGTCGCTTTTCATGTACCGGGTCGGCGACCGGGAGCCGATTGACGTTACCTGCGACGGCGGCGACGTCGTCATCGCTTTCGACTCGACGGGCTACCTGATTCCCGACGTTCGGGTTCAACGCGGCCTCGTCCGGTACCGGTGGAACCCAAAAACGAAGGACCTGGAGTTCGTCAGGCACATGCCCGACGCAGGGACCGAGTCGTCGCGGGGCGTTGCCGCCATGGAACTCGACGGCGCGAGTTATCTGTGGGCCACGATCGGCAACGAGCAGGTCTACTGCGCCGACGGGCCGACGGGCCGGGGGCTGTTTTTCTTCAATCGGCCCCGGTCCGAGGATCTGGATTCCACGTGCAGCGGATTGTGTTTTGGGGCCGGGTCGCTATGGGTGTTGGAGAACGTTCTGGGGCCGGATCGCGTGCACCGGGTTAACGTGACGAAGAACCTGGACGCCCGTTACGAAGGGCCGCGGGTGCTTCGTCATTTGAAGATGGCGATCCGGAGCGAGCCGGAAGGGAATGCAGAGCATGCCGGTACGGTCCACCACTACTACTCCCGGCCTTACGGGTACGAGCAGCTTCACAATCAGGGCGTCTGGCCGGAGTCGGAATCGCTGGTAGATCTGTCCAATGCGCCGAACGCGACGCTCAAGAGCTTCACGTACGACCCGGCCGGCGACAAGGCGAGCCGGCAGACGATGTGGGTTGCTGAGTATGGCGACGGGCCGGCGCGAAGCTACTCCTCGCAGTACGAGATCGATTTGTGGACAAATCCCTACAAGAAGTTCGTCTATCCCCATCGAGTCGACGCGGACCGCACGGCTCTCGAAGGCACGGACTACCTGGCCGACGATCCGGAGTTGTACAACCTGAGCGACAAGAAGACGTACAAGGCGTTCATCGAGCGGGTGAGATCTCACATCGAGGGGAAGTACGGCGCCAGAGCCGACATGAAGAACCCCTACTGGGCGGCCCGGAACATCGTCGAATACATTCAGGACAGCTATTACTACCCCAATCGTGAGAAACGGAAACCGGCGGCCGTCGATTACGCTCGGAAGCACTACGACGCCAATCCGGCCAATCTGAAGATCGAGCTTTCCGACCATCCTTACGACAAGAACCAGATCATTGCCTGTTCGGGCACGAGCGTGATGGTGGCCGGGGCCATGCGTCACCTGGGCTTTCCCGCACGATGGCTCGGGACCGGGACCCAGCAGGGACCGGAAACGTGGGACAAGAACCGCAACGGCCTGCTGGATGCCGACGAGACGGCGGAGAGCACCAATGGGCATCGTTACAGCCAGGTGTGGCTCGGCAGTCATTACGGCTGGATCTGTTTCGACGCCACGCCCTCGAAGCCCGCCGACAACGATTACGACGTACCGCCGCCGCTGCAATCTCAGTTTCGTTACATGACCCGGGCGGCCTCGGGGCATCGCGTGGACAATCGCGTGGTTTACAACGTGGGTTCGGCCCTGTTCCGGCCGCTGTACCGCGATTTCGAGTACGACCCGGTGCTGGCCGTGGACAACAACTGCGGCGGCGATCAGCGCTACAACTTGCAGGGGCGGTTCGAGAAGCCGGAGTTGTGGAAGAACGCCCGGAACAGTATCCGCCTGACCAATCTGTGCTATGTGACGGACGTCAAGCTGAGCGGACCGACGGATGCAACCCGGATCACCTGGGACCTGGACGGGAAGTGGGACTTGTGCCCCGACGCTACGCTTTCGATTTACCTGCAGCAATTGGGCGATGGGAACGTGCCGCGGGACCTGAAGCGACTGGTTCGACGTGTTCCGCACGAAGCCAAATCCGCCACGCTCGACCTCTCGGGCCGTCACGGCAAGCGGTTTCGCATCATTCTGCGCAAGGACGGCGATCCCGAGACGGGCGGGCAGTCGGCACAATTTGATCTGGAGTAGGCCGTAGTCCGTAGGGTGGGCCAAGTGAACCATCGTCAAAGACGTCCATTACGAACAGGCGTCTCCATTTCGAGTACGTCTGGATTGCCAGGCTGTTAAACTCACATTCCGCTACCTGATGTTTTTCCAAAAGGGGGGTTGCGCCCTTCGTCGAAGTCCGTCATTTTACAGGCATGAATGGAACAACCTGGTATGGAAATCAAACGGACGCGAACATCGAA
>Ga0209612_1000201_pt1 | contig 67987 bp, 65 predicted proteins | sample BioC12SIPDNA_FD_185746 | JGI IMG/M metagenome (GOLD analysis project Ga0209612, IMG submission 185746) | Anaerobic biogas reactor microbial communites from Washington, USA - Biogas_R1_B C12 SIP DNA (SPAdes) (version 2) | ecosystem: Engineered > Bioreactor > Anaerobic > Unclassified | place...
GAGGTGGTGCGCGCGGCCCTCGACCTCGCCGCCGCGCGCGCCCGCGGCTGACCCCCTCCCGGCGTCCGCCCGCCCCGCTTGTCTTCGCCCGCACCGGGGTCCATGATGTGCGGCGCAGGCGGGCCGTGCCCGGGCCCGCGCGAAGAAAGGACGCCAGCGCATGTACTATCCGAGCTACCGCATGAGGCGGCTGCGCCGCACCCCCGCCATCCGGGACCTGGTGCGCGAGACCAGGCTGCAGCTCGACGACCTCGTCTACCCGTTGTTCGTCGTCGCCGGCGAGAACGTCAAGAATCCCGTCAGCTCCATGCCCGGCGTCTTCCAGCTCTCCATCGCCAACCTGCTGCCCGAGGTGCGCGAGCTGGTCAGGCTCGGCATCAAGGCCGTGCTCCTCTTCGGCATCCCCGCCCACAAGGACCCCGCCGCCACCGGCGCCTACGACCCGGAGGGCATCGTCCAGCTCGCCGTCCGCGCCCTCAAGGACGAGTTCCCGGAGCTGGTCGTGATCACCGACGTCTGCCTCTGCGAGTACACCGACCACGGCCACTGCGGCGTGGTCCAGGAGGGTGAGGTGCTCAACGACGTCACCCTCGAGCTGCTCGCCAAGATGGCGATCACCCACGCCGAGAGCGGCGCCGACATCGTCGCCCCCAGCGACATGATGGACGGGCGCGTGGCCGCCATCCGCAACGCGCTCGACGACGAGGGGCTCACCGACACCATCCTCATGTCGTACTCGAGCAAGTTCGCCTCGGCCTTCTACGGCCCGTTCCGTGAGGCGGCCGAGTCGGCGCCGGCGTTCGGCGACCGCAAGACCTACCAGATGGACCCGGCCAACCTCGAGGAGGCCGTGCGCGAGTCCCTGCTCGACATCGAGGAGGGCGCCGACATGATCATGGTGAAGCCGGCGCTGCCGTTCCTCGACGTGATCCACGCCGTCAAGCAGGAGACCAGGTTCCCGCTCGCCGCCTACAACGTGAGCGGCGAGTACGCGATGATCAAGGCGGCCGCAGCCAACGGCTGGCTCGACGAGCAGCGCGCCGTGCTCGAGGCCGTCACGGGCATCAAGCGCGCCGGCGCCGACCTCATCATCACCTACCACGCCAAGGACATCGCCGGCTGGATCGGGTAGGCGCGGCGCGCCGGGCGAGGGTTTCCTTGACTCTCTCTCTCTCCTAGCAGGCTGCTGAACAAGCGCCCCCGATTAGGCGAGCTGAGAGGGATGACGACCCAAGAACCACGGAGAACAGGCGTGTGCTGCCCAGCAGGCTCGATCGAGGCCGATGAGGGGCCCCGCAAGGCGGCTTTCGCCCCCGCCTTCTCAGCTCGGGGCAGGCTCCGCCATCAGGCTTCGCAAGCGAACCAGGTTGTAGGCCGCGGCGTTGAAGATGAAGATAGCCGCCGCCTTGGCCTTGCCGCGGTGGAGCAGCTTGCGCAGGCCGCCGACGGTCTTCATCCAGCCGAAGGGCTCCTCGACGGTCTTGCGGCGGCGCTGGGAGACGGCGTAGCCGGCGTGCCGGGTGGTGCGCCCGTCGATGGCGCTGGCGCGCTTCTTGCGGGCGACGTGCGGAGTGACCCGGAGCTCACGCACGCCGCCGACGAAGTCCTTCGTGTCGTAACCTTTGTCGGCGCCGACGCTCATGCGAGCGCGCCCGGAGCGGCGCCGCTGCCGAGCGATGAGCCGCAAGCCGGCCTCGCGCTCGGCCGTGCCGGAGGCCTCGGTGAGCTCGCAGTCGACGATCAGCCCGTTGCGGTTCTCCGTCAGGCTGTGGCCGGCGTAGCAGAGCCTGGCCTCCTTGCCGGCCCCCTTGCGCGCGAGGCGCGCCTCGGGGTCAGTTCTCGAGCGGTGGGTCTGGTTCCCGCGCCGCTCGCCGCGCCAGTTGACCTCCGGGTTGCGGCCGCCTCCGGAGGCGCTCGGCGGCTCCTTCCCCTCGCCCTCCTCGATCGGCCGCAGGCTCTTCAGGGAGGCGGCCGCCTCGAGGAGGGTGCCGTCCACGGAGAAGTGCTCGCGGCTGAGCAGCTTGTGCGCCTCGGCCTGCGAGCGGACGGCGCGAAAGAAGGCGGCGGCGACCTCGCCGTTCAGGAGCCGGTCGCGGTTCTTGGTGAAGGTGGTCGCGTGCCAGACCGGCTCGTCCATCGGCAGGCCGACGAACCAGCGCAAGAGGAGGTTGTAGCGGATCTGCTCAACCAGGCGGCGCTCGGAGGGCACGGCGTAGAGGATCTGCGCAAGCTGGGCGCGGAGGAGGTACTCCGGGGCGATCGAGGGCCGGCCGCGGCGCGCGTAGAGCGCGTCGAGCGCGGGCCTCATCTCGAGAAGGGCGGCGTCGACCATGGCGCGGATCGCCCGCAAGGGGTGATCGTCCGGCACGACGTCTTCAAGGGTGGTCAGGCAGACGAAGCCCGACTGCAGCTCTTCATCCCCGCGCACGAACCCCTCCTCATTCGTGATTTGCAGGGATATTCTATCAAACGCAACCCGCTGAGGCACGCAACCCACGCTCAGAACACGTGTGTGGACCGGCGTATTTCAGCAGCCTGCTAGACTAGCGTGCATCTCCTAGGGAGTGGGTGTCACTGGAGACTGGAGGGGTCCCATGGCGCAGCGCTTCCGCCGACTCGTGCTCGGCATCGCCGTCCTGTCCACCCTGACTGCGATGCCACGCGGAGTCGGTCTTGCGCAGCAGGAGGTGATGCATGATTGACGCTGCTTTTGATGCGTTCACGCTGATCGTCTGGTTCGTGCTGCCGCTTGCTTCTCTCGCCGTGCTCGTCGCCGGTCTCCTGCGCCGGGGAGGCAGGCCCGCGTGGCTGCTCTGGTGCGCCGCTGCGGTGTCGGTGGGCGCGATCTCGTTCTGTCTGATCGCGCTCCACGAGGGCTACGACCCCCTGACGCTGGGCTTGTTCGTCTGGTTCGTACTCTGCCTGCTCGTCCTCGGCCTGGCCCTCGGCCGCCGGCGGCGCGGAGAGCCCAGCCGGCCGATGGAACTCGCCGGCATGATCATGCCCGTGGTGGTCCTCCTCCCACTGGCTGCGTTGTCCGTTGTGGCACTGCTCGACCAACCCCCGAAACCGCTGCAGCCCACCGAGGCCGAACTCTCGCAGCCCGATCGCGCCGACCGACTCGTCGGAACGTGGGTCTACCTCGGCAGCGTCATGTTGGTCGACAACAGCTTCTCGCCAGGAACTCGTGAGGCGTGCACGTTCAGGGCTGATGGTCGCTGCAGCTGCGACGGGGCCGACCGCTGGGAGGTGGATGCGCAGGGTCTGCTCCACTTGTGGGACAGCAGGGGCCCGTCAGATGACGGTGAGGATGATGATTGGGCGGCGGAGTTCTTCTTCCGCAACGGGAAGCTCTATCTTACGGGAGACAGTCAGTGGGAGGTGTACCGGCGTCAATGAGAGGGCAGCTGTCATGGTGAGTGGCCCGGCCGACAAACGCGTCCACCTGACGCTGCCGACGGTTCCTGTGGCTGCACCGCTCACCCTGCTCAGCCTCTCGGCCGTCCAGAGCGCGGCCAGCTGGCGGATCGACTATCTCTACGAAGAGGAGGGCACCCTCTACGGCGGCGTCTACCGGAGCCCCGCGACCTCGACCGGCCCCACCTACTTCACCGCGGTGACCAACGACCACGGCGACGTGCTCGAGCTCTGCGACGCCGACGGGGCGGCCTTCGCCGCCTACCGCTACGACGCCTGGGGCCTGCCCCAGGGCGCAGGCGACCTTGCGATCGGCGTCTGGAGGCAGGCCACCACCCTCGTGAGCCAGGCCCTCGCCGGCCAGATCGCGAGCCGCCAGATCCTCCGCTACGCCAGCTACGCCTGCGACGCCGAGAGCGGCCTCTACTACTGCTCGGCACGCTACTACGACCCCGCCACCCGGCAGTGGACGAGCGGCGACCCGGCCAAGGCGGACGGGGAGGAGAGTGCGTATCAGTACTGTGGCGGGTTGGTCACCATCGCATGTGATCCAACAGGTGAGAGAATCAAGCTTACTCTACCCGATACCAAGGCTGGTGTCTTGAAGGCACGCATACGTAAATATACACGCAAGAGAGCCAAGCAGCAGATACCATACTGGTACGGAGGAAAGTACTATCCAAAGCAAGGATCTGGTAAGTGTAAGAGCATAGACGGCGTGGCATATGATGGACTTGGACCTTTGGACTGCTCTGGATTCGTACAAGGCGTCCTTCACGAGGCGGGTCTAAAAGGCATGCCGCCATGCAAGTATGGCAAGGAATGGGGTGGAGACCACATATACGGCCAGTCAGGCTGGAAGGGATATCCCAACCAGAAGTACTTCCGAAAGAATGCTAAGACGAAGTATCAGATCGGCGATATCTTGGTTCGAACGACTGCTGTGGCGGGAGATGCGGCTCATATCGTCCTGGTGATCTCGAATGGTGTGAACCCGCGCATAGCAGAATCCTCTTCTCAAAGGGGGAAAGGGGTCGGTACGGATGGCACGAGGACGACTCGGCTGCGCAACAGAAGCTGGTGGAAGGCGCATAAGAATGATATCCGGTCGGGACGCTTCTTCACACAGTACCGTCATAACATCGGGAAGTGACCAGCGCGTCGCCGTGCTGCGGCGCGTACAGGCCGTCGTGGCCGTCCTCGTGCTCGTCATCGGCCTGTCGGCGTGCGGCGGCGCTTCAGGCGACGCCTCGCAGCCCGGACCTGCTTCGGTATCTCCCTCACCGGCCGTGGGCAGCTCCACGACCATCCTTCTCGCTCAGTTTGACACGATCTCCTCCTGGGCGTATGAGCCCGAGGGCCCCGTGCCCACCGGCGATGGGACCCTCGTCCTTCTCGTGCACGCCTCCGAGGTCGCGCCGGGAGGGGAGTGGATGCGCTTCGATGCCGTGCAGGGCTACCGCGGCCATGAAGCCGAGGTGCAGTCCCAGAAGGACGGCAAGGCGGAGGGAGGCGGCTTCGTGTACTACCGGAACGGCTACGTGCACAGCCAGCGCCTGCCGCTCGCCAGCGGATGCGCCGTCGCCTACGTGAGGCCGACGGCGGACACAACCGTCTGGCTGGCCACGCCGCTGGAGCCGCGGGAGCTGCAGGAGCGGATCGCGACCGGAGGCCGGTACTTCTGGATGATGTCGAACGGACGTGAGATAACGGGGCTGCTGCAGCGCTATTCGCAGTAGGGTGACGAAGCTCGTCGGAAGGTTCGGCGGAGCTCGCCACTCCACACGTAGCCGTGCTTGACGGGTGTGCATTTCATCCCTGACCAGGAGGAGACGGGTCGTGCAGAACGGAATTGGAGGGAAGACGCGGCCGTTCGCCGGTGCCGGAGTTCTCGGCATGCTCGCCTTCGTCCTCGTCCTTCTCGCAGGCTGTGGCGGCTCGGGTGACCCCTACAGCGGCGACTGGGTCAATCCGCCGAATCCGCCGCCGAACGAGTGGCAGTTGCAGGCACTGATGAAGATAGAGAAGAAGGAAGACGAGGATTGGCTCGTGCGCCTGGGTGGGTATCAGCCTGGGGTGGGATGGGACAAGATACTCGGATGGGACAAGGAACTCGTCTTCCGGGAGGTCGGCGGCGAGTTGAGGCTCGGCGACAGAAGCGTCATCCGACGGGTCGGAGACAGGCTGGCGCTGATCGGGCTGCCGGGCGCTGAACCCATGTACTTCGTGAGGCTGACGACGCCGGCGGCGAGCGCCTCTCCCTGAGGCGTCCTCGCGAAGCGCATGGGGAGGGGAGACGTGGTCCTGTTCGCGAGATTGCGGACAACCACCTCGGCGCCCGCTCCCCAGGCGGCACGGGGAGAAGCGCGTCGGGGCGATGGAGCTGAGCGCCGCTCGAGTCGACGTCGCGGTGATCCGCCTGCTACCGTCCGGGCGTCTCTGCCCGCATCGGCGGAGGGGCGCAAATGCCTACGAGCTGCGGAAGTGGAGTCAGATGGTGAGTCGATGTCCGCAAGGGGCCGGGCGGCCTGCGCGTGAGATCGCCGCGGAGCGCAGGCGGCGTGTCGACTGCCGGATGGGGCGGCCATCCGGGGCGAAGCTCTGCGTCCTGCTGCTTGTGGCCCTCGCTCTGTGCCCGGCGGCAGGGTGCGGCGACGCCGTCGACACGGGCGCGGCTCACCGGTTCGTGCTGCCCGCCGCCTTCGCCGGCGCGGGCCCCCTGGTCGTGTGGGACGCCGTCCGCGCTGCGGGCGACTGGGAGGAGGGTGAGGTCGCCGAGGTCGTCGCCGCTCGCATGGGGGCAGAGGACGCCCCAGTCGTCCTCAGCGAGGGAAGGTGGGCGAGTTGCAAGGCGCTCTCCCGCCGCTGGCTCGCCTGGGAGCAGACCGGCATCCGGAAGGACGGTCTCCCTACCGCCTGTGTGTACGATCTCGACACCGGACTTCGCGCGTGGGTCGACCGCAGTTCCAGCGGGGGCATGGCCCCCCGGGTCTCCGGCTCCACGCTGGTCTGGCTCCGAGGCGGCGGGTCGCGCTGGGACCTCATGTCGCGCCGGCTTCCGGACGGGGAGGAGAAGGCGCTGGTCTCGCATCGGTGGCCGATGCTGTCCCCCGCCGTCGCCGGCCCCTGGGTGGTCTGGACCGATCGTCGGCGCGGAGCCGAGGACTCGGACATCTACGGCTACAACCTCGACACGGGCGAGGAGCGCGCCATCTGCACCGCGCCCGGGTCCCAGCAGGGCGCGGACGTGTCCGGCCCCTGGGTGGTCTGGACGGACTACCGGCGCAGCGCCGGCCAGGCGGAGATCTACGAGAACGCCGACATCTACGGCTACAACCTCGACACGGGCGAGGAGCGCCTCATCTGCGACGCCCCCGGCTCCCAGGGGTCCCCCGCCGTCTCCGGCTCCTGGGTGGTCTGGGACGACTACCGGCGCAGCCCCAGCGGCGGGGACATCTACGATGACGCCGACATCTACGGCTACGACCTCCGCACCGGCGAGGAGCGCGCGGTCTGCAGGGACCCGGGGACTCAGAGGAATCCGTTGCTGCCCTCGGACTGAACGGCGCGGTTCGCGCGGACCACCTGTCGCCTCACGTGAGACGATGCTCCACGCTCTCTTCGTCGCCTCGGGAAGGAAGCACTCATGAGGAGTCGACCGGCGACCGCCACCTCCCTTCCTCGCGATCACTCGGCTTGAGGCCTTCGGTGATCTGGTGACCTTCTTCGCCCTCACGTTCACGCCTCTCGGCTGGAGCGCGTCCAGGCGGCGGAACTCGTCCTCGCTCTTTCCCTGGCAGCGGGCGCATCGGATGCCAGGAATCCCTGCCATGGTCGGGTGTTCGTGGTTCTGGCATTGTCGTTCGCGACTCTCGTGCCGGCTGCGTATTAGTACTGCGGGGGCGAGCCGGTGGGGCATCTCGACCGCACCGGCGCTTGGGCGGTCGAGATGGGATTCGAGCCCCCACATAGCCCCAATCTAAGCGGGCAAGAGGCCTTCTTGGACTACGTCCTTCAGATGAACGCGGGCTTCGCGATGCGGAAGATGCAGAAAGCAATCAACGGTGCAAGATCCTCGTGGGGGAAGGCGCGAGCAGCAGTCAGGGTCTGGAGATGGTGGGCCACCCGGATGGTGCCACGTGGCAAGCCTTGGGATCTCAAGCTCGCGGCGGACGAGGACTATCGACTAATCAAGTACATCCCCTTCCACGGGAGTACGATCTCGCCGGAGGACTTCGGCAACGTACTATTCGGATACACGGGGCGCTCGCTCGGGATCCCGGGTGTCGTCCTCATCAACGGGAGCATGGGCGCTCACGTGCGGGCCTATTGGCGAACCGCGCTTCGCCCTACCGGATTGCGCAAGCTCTGGGATGAGTACCGAGACGAGTATTGGATCATGCGCGGTGTCCGATTGACAAAGAAGCTGAAGCCGGTCGGTCGCTACAATGGAGACCACTGGATCCAGAAGAGCTGAGGAGGTGCGAGCGTGCCCCGCAAGCAAGCCGTCGTATTGGGACTCATCCTTGCTCTCAGCGGAGCGCTTCTGGGAGTGACGTTGACGCTGTCGGCGTACGCCACGTTCGGTCCGATTTCCTACGTCGACGGAGAGGAGCACCAGACTCTTGAGTCGTCCGATGGGTCGTGGTTGGTGCGCAGTCGCCTCGTCGATCCGGATCGTGATCTTAGTTGGGCCACCATCGAGCGAGCGGATGGCGGCGTGACGCGAATGGTCTACTACGGCCCGGCCGCCAACGGCTCATGGCGCGGAAGCACGCTGGTGTTCACCGAACAGCAGTCTGGCGAGGAACGCGTGATCGACCCCGCCACAGGGAGCTACGACTGGCGGACTGACGACAGAGTGAATCTGATAGGAGCATTTGTCCTGTGGTCGCTTGCCGTCCTGGCTGTGATCGCGCTCGACGCATATCTTCTTAGGCGCTGGACGCGAGGAGACCATGCGAGTCCAGCGTCGAATCCAGTGGAGTTGGCGCGTTGACCAGGCGGAGTTGGAATTGGAGTTGCCGGCTTCGTGGACACCTGGCGATTAGGAGCAGAACCTCCCGAGAAAGGAGTCCACATGGGGAAGAGGAACGCCGCCACAGCGTATGCAAACAAGTGGAAGGGCAAAGACGATGACGTTCACAACCCCAAATACCTCAGTTGGGGTTCGAACGATTGCACGGATTTCATTAGTCAATGCTTGAGGGCTGGCGGTTGGCGCTTTGTTGGGCCTATTCCCCACGTGGGCGGAGCAGTCAAGGACAACTCGAAGTGGTTCTGCGCTCATCCCGCAAAACCATCCATGCATCCGCAAGGGTGGGCCTACACGGCCTCGTGGAATACCGCGAGGGGATGGCGCGCTTCAAAGAACAAGGCGAAGCGCGTTATCGTGCGGAAGAGGCCGGAGGCCATGAACCACTCCATGTTCTGCTACAGCAACCCAACCGGCAAGAACCCGCGCTATTACCAGCACGGCGGGTGTGCCAAGAGTGATGCCAGAAGCGGACTCCGACGCACTCGAAAGGCCGGGCACCCCAACGCCGGAATCTGGGCCTACAGAGTCATCTCATGCGATTGAAGAGGCAAGCCTCTGCCCGCCGGCGTACCTGGTTCGACCGACGTCCGGTCAGGCTAGGATTGCCGGTCATCCCGAGGAGGAGCGCAGCGCATGCCCCACCACGATGAAGCGACATCTTCTCGACGCCGGCTGATTGCCGGACTCATCGCCCTGTTGGTCTGCGCGTGCGCGGCGGCGCTCTATTTCACGAGTCGTCATGCCTACTACAGCAAGACCGTCTCGCTCGCCGATGTGGCGTACCCGGAGAGCGGGCAGGCATGGGTGGTCGGTGACATCGTCGACGACGAAGGGCGGATCAAGAGCGGCGTGATCGACATGACCTCCACCGCCGGGGCAAGCTGGACGCGGCAGAAGTCAGGAAGCTGGGCTGCCGGGGCAATCGCCTTCGCCGACGGTGAAACCGGTTGGGTGGCCACGATTGGCGTGGACGGGTCCCGTTCCACCATCCTTGCGACCAGCGACGGTGGTCGAACGTGGTCGGAGCAAGCTCGCGGATTGCGGTTCCGCCTGTACGACATTGCGTGCGTTGACAAGAACTGCTGCTGGGCGGTCGGTGGAACCGGCTTTGGCCAAGGAGTCATCCTGGCTACCACGGACGGTGGGCTGGGCTGGCAGAGGCAATGGAGCGGAGACGACGAGATCAACGCGGTCACCTTCGCGGACACAAGGCACGGATGGGCGGTCGGGGACGGAGTTGTCCTGGCCACGTCGGACGGCGGCGCCACCTGGAGGGGACCTGAGCTGGAGGACGACGCTATCCTGTATGACGTCGCGTGCGCGGACTCCGAGAACGTCTGGGCCTGTGGAGAAGGCCGCCGGGGGGGGAGGCGTCATCCTCCACTCCGGGGACGGTGGCGCCACCTGGCGGACCCAGTACTCGGCCGACTCCGGGTCCCTGGACTGCCTGGCCTTCATTGACGACAAGGAAGGCTGGGTGGCGGGCACTCGCGAGTCCGCCTGCCAAGTGCTCCACACCTCAGACGGCGGCCGGACCTACCGCTCCCAGGAGACGGGCGTCGCGGTCGTTCCCTACGGGGTGGCGTTCGCCGATTCGCAGCACGGGATGCTGGTGGGCAATGTCTATGCCGATCGTGGGCCGACCCTGGTTCACAGAGGCAGTGTCATCCTGGCCACGTCGGACGGCGGCGCCACCTGGGGGCGCAAGCACTGATGCATGACATGCGGTGCCGAATGGGATCGGGAAGGCGCTTTGACACGGTGCGAGGCTCTTCTGAGCGGGAGGAGAGGACCTCGTCCGTCTCCCATCAACATTGGAGGGAAGACACGGTCGCTCGCCGGAGCCGGAGTTCTCGGCATGCTCGCGTTCGTCCTCGTCCTTCTCGCAGGCTGTGGCGGCTCGGCTGACCCCTACAGCGGTGCCTGGATCGGTCCGCCGGATCCGCCGTGGGACGAGACGCAGAGACTGAAGATGACGATAGAGAAGAAGGAAGACGACGAGTGGTTCGTGCGCCTGGGTGAGTATCGGCCCGGGGTGGGGTGGGGAAGGAACTCGTCTTGCGGGAGGCCGACGGCGAGTTGAGGCTCGGCGACGGATCGGTCATCCGACGGGTCGGAGACAGGCTGGCGCTGATCACGTTGCCAGGTGCTGAACCCATGTACTTCGTGAGGCGGACGACGCCGGCGGCGAGCGCCTCTCCCTGAGGCGTCCTCGCGAAGAGCGTGGGGAGGGGAGACGTAGTCCTGTTCGCGAGATTGCGGACAACCAGCTCGGCGCCCGCTCCTCAGGCGGCAGGGGGAGAGGCTCGTCGGGGTGAGGGAGCTGAGCGCCGCTCGAGTCGACGTCGAGGTGATCCGCCTGCCGCAGTCCGGGCGTCTCTGCCTCAGACACGCCAAGGACATCGCCGGCTGGATCGGGTAGGCGCGGCGCGCCGGGCGAGGGTTCCCTTGACTCTCTCTCTCCTGGATCAGTGTGCACAGGCCGGTGCGCGCAGCAGGAGACACATGATTGACGCTACTCGCATGAGCTCATCCAGCCCACCGACTGTGACGATCGTCATGACAGCGCTGCTCACCGGATTCCTTGCAGCAGTGGTAGCTTGCGGCTTGTGTTCGATTCTCGCATCTCGGCTGGAGCATCTTCGCGGGACTCGCCCTCGCTCTTTCTCTGGCAGCGGGCGCAGCGGATGCCAGGAATCCCTACCATGGTCGGGTGTTTGTGGTTCTGGTGTTGTTGTTCGCGACTCTCATGCCGGCTGCGTATCAGCCTCTCGCGCAGGCGGCGATCGGGGCGTCCGCGTTGGCGCTCTTTCTGGGATCAGTCGTCGGCGCCCGCGCGCCGGAAGCGGCTCGCGCCTCGCCTCCGCGGGGGCAAGATGCCCGCAAGACGGCCTCGGCGCCGGAAGTCGGTGCGGTCGCCCCTAGGGCGTCGGCACGAACCCCAGGTTCTCTCCGTTCGTCATGCCGGCGAGAAGATCGTAAACAAGCGCGTCGCCCCCGGCGGGATCATCATCGTACGGCGTGAAGTCCGCGTCGTAATGGGGCCATTCCCGCACCACCAACCCTCTGTAGTCGCCGCCGGCCGTGTGGGGGCGACCCTGGCCTTCCAGGTAGTTCTCGCCGAGGCTGAACCAGCCGCCGCTTGCCCCGCCGAAGGGCTCCGGGGCGCCGGGGTAGGCGTTCGAGGCTTCGAGGTGACCGTTGACGTAGAGCTGCATGCCTGACGGGCCGTACTGGGCGGCGATGTGATACCACTTGCCGCTCACGATCGGGGTCGTCCCCCGAATCGTGTGGTAGGTGCCCGGTGCGTCGGGGTCGCCTCCTGCCCTGTTCTCGGCGAGCGTAAACGAGAAGAGGGTGGCGTAAGAGCCGCCCACAAGGACCTCGTCGGCTGCGATCGACATTGCCGGGAAGCGGCGCGGGCCGCCGCCCCGCCAGTCGGGGTAGTCGTAAGTCACTTGGGCGATCTCGTTGCCCCATTCCGTGCCGGACAGCGAGAAGGGACGGAACCAGAACTCGTAGCCGCCGCGCCCGGTTGAGGTGGGCACGCCCTCAGACCAGCGGATGCAGGCGCCTCTCTCCGATTGCATGCTGTATCCGCCCAGTTCCTTGAGGTGGATCGTGCCGACGTCCGTGATCCTCCCGCGCGTCACGGTGACGGTGCGCCTCAGCTCCTCGTAGCCGCCTTTGCTGACGGACAGCCCGTGCGTGCCGACTGCCATGCCGTGGCGTTCATATCCGTCCAGGACGAACGAGCCATCCGCGGCCGTGAACACTTCGTCTTCCACGTAGCCGCCCGTCTCGCCGCCGTCGTCGGCCATCACACAGGCGCCCTCGATCGGGTCTCCGGTCAAGCTGTCGACGACCCTGCCGAACACGCCCTGAGCCCGGAACGCGACAAGGTAGAGATCGACGTTCTCGCGCAGCTGTCCACCGGAGAGGCTCACGGTCACGCTCTCGGGGTAGCAGTAGCCGGCGGAAGCCTTGATGCGGTAGTTGCCGGGTTCCAGACCGGTGAACTCGTAGGATCCGTCGGCATAGGTGACATACGACTGGAGCGGCCTGGACCAGATCGAGGTGTCGTCGGCATCGTAGAGCTCGACCGAAGCCTCGAAGATGGGGTAGTGGCCGGCCTCGGCGAAGACGTGGCCCGTGATGCCCTGGTACTGCTCCCTGGTGAGCGCGATGTCCTGGCCGGTGGTCTGTGTGCCCTCGACCACGACGACCGTGCGCTGGTTGTCGGCGTAGCCGTTCTTGCCCGCGGTCACCGTGTAGGAGCCGGGAGAGAGGCCCGAGAACACGTACGTGCCGTCGGCGGCGGAGCTCGTCCGGCGGGGCGCCGCCCCGCTGCGGGAGACCTCCACCCACGCCGACTTGACGCGCGCTCCGCTCGTTGCGTCGAGGATCTTGCCGCTCACGCTCGGCGCCTGGTATTCGCTCGACCCGTCGTCTGAGCCGTCAGAGCCCGCCTGGGCGATGATCCACGGACCGAAGACGTCCAGGGGGAACGTCTTGCTGAAGATTTCGTGGTCGAGGACCTCGACCTCGAAGCCGATCTCCCCCCTGACTCCGGCGCTCAGGGTCCACCAGGGATCTGCCTGGGTGTCCGCCGCCAGTTCTACGTAGGGCTTCAGCGCCACCGTGGGACCGGCGACCCCGTAGACCTCGAAGTCCAGCCCGGCGCTGGCGAAGCCCGTGACCGTCACCTGGCCGAAGACCTGGGGGCGCTTCGGCGTAGCCTCGTAGCTCGAGCCGCACCCAAGGTGCCAGTTGCCGTCCCAGGAGATCTGGGCCCACGTCTCCGTTGACAGATCCATCCCGGCGGTGACGCCGGCGACCACCTCCCCGTCGATGCCGACCTTGACCTCGAACTCGGGGAGGATGACTACCGGCACCGCGCCGACCATGATGGTGATCGGCGTCAGGGTGCGTTTGTAGAGGGTGATCTCCTTCGTCCCGCTGACGGTCTTCTTCACGCTCACCGAGATGTCGGTCGAGGTAGTGAGCACCTGTCTGTAGGAGGCGCTCTGGAGACCTCCCCAGCCGATCTGCCAGTTGACGTACGCGTCGGGATCGAGCGTGATCTCGCCCTCGATCTCAGCCCAGTCTCCGATCGGTGCGGTCAAGGTGAAGGTGATGCCGTGGGGGTCGTCCTTGCGACGGGCGTTGGAACGGACGCCTGGCGGCGAGGGCCTGTCACGGACGATACGCACACCCCGGGCCCTGATGCCGTCGTCGGCCAGGTCCTCGGGGGTGATGTTCATGTGCAGGGCGACCTGACCCTGGTCGATGACGTCGCACAAGTCGGCCTGAGCGGTCTTGACGACGACCTCGCCGTCCTGCGTGCCGACCGAGAGGACCTTGCGGCAGAGGCCTGAGGGGAAGGTGGGACCGGCGGGGGCGAGAAGGACGTCTCCCGTCTCCAGGCGGGCCACCTGCCCCGTCTTGCCGGCGAAGGTCAGCGTGCCGTCGGCTCCGACCCGGCGCAGATACCGCCTGGACGCGTCGGTGAGCGGCTCGGCCTTGTCGGAGACAGTGATGCCGACCGAGGGAGCCACCCCCAGGCTGACCGTCGCGTAGCGCCACGCGCCCGTGAACCAGAGCTTGGGGACGAAGCCCGAGCCCGAGGAGACCCAGGTCGTCACCCGCGTCCGCGTGCCGGCGGCCGCGGCCGTGAGGACATCGGCGCGCCCGTCACCGGTCACGTCGCCGACGCAGAAGCGGCTCACCGCCGGTACTGGAGTGCCGCCGGGCTTGTACCACGCGACCGGCTTCTTGAAAGCTTTGCCGGAGGACGCGAAGACGTCGAGGCGCACTTTGCCGTTCGGCTGCTTCATGAGGCAGACGGCGTCGCAGTCGCCGTCGCTGTCGACGTCACCGGCGGCCAGACGGGCGTGGCCGGCGGCGTAGGCGCCGCTCCAGAAGACCTTCTTCGTGAGCTTGCTCCCCTTGGCCGAGAAGACGAGCAGCCGCGCCTTTTTGGCGGTCGCTGCGTAGAGTATGAGGCCGTCGCCGCGGCCGTCGCCGGTCACGTCGCCGGCGGCAAGCTGCGCTTTGGACCAGATGAGACCTGAGCGCTGCGAGAAAGCCAGCTTCTGCTTGAACTTGACGCCGGTGGAGATGAAGCTGTAGAGAGCGACGCCGGCGCGGCCGCGATCGTAGAGGACGAGCAGGTCATCACGCCCGTCCCGATCGAGGTCGGTAACGGCGAGCTTGGCCTTCGCCCTCTTGAAGGCGCCCCGCTTGGAGGTCCAGGCGACCACCTGCTTGGCGGTGAAGCCGTCGCTGCGGTAGATCAGAAGCCTGGACCGACCGCCGCCCAGCTCATAGAGCACGATGCCGTCGGCGATGCCGTCGGCGTTGACGTCGCCCGCCGCGAAGGTCGCCTTCCGGGTGTCGAAGGCGCCCTTCTTGCTGCGCCACAGCTCGCGCTGCGTGAACGCTCCGTTCTCGGCCACGAGCTGCACCAGCGCGGCTCGCTTGCCGCCCATGTTGCGCAACACGAGGGTGTCGTAGCGACCGGCGGCGTTCGCCACAGTCGCGGCGTCGGCTTGGGGCGGCCAAAGGACGGGGGCGACGAGGATGACGGCCAGCCCGACGATGAGCGCCCCCAGCCGGAGTCGGACGAATCGACGAGAGCCACGCACGGATTCCCCCCTCGCTCGTGGACTGGCCTGCCCCGGCTGCGCAGTCGTGCCCAGAGGCTCACCCTTTCGCCGCCGGGCGAGGCACTATGCACCTCGGACTGTACCGCTGAAGACGGCGGCGGGCAATGAGGCGCAGTGCGCGGCGAAGAACGTGCTCGAGAGCGATTCGTTGCGCGAGCCAAGAGAGTACTCCAAGGTTGCCGAGCTTCTCGTCCGGGGAGTATCAAGGCTATGGGCTTCACTCTCAGCCTCCGTCGTTGTCTGGATGAAGGCGTGGACGAGTTGTACGCGAGATGGGGTTACGCTTTGTATCTGCGATACGGCCGCAAGGGCTCGGGGAGCGGACCGAGCCGCTACGAACGCACCTACCGCTACGTGGGTCGATGACCAAGTGCACGCTTCCTCCAGGGCTGCGCAGGCTCCGTGTGTACCTCATGTCGGCCGCGGTTCTCGCGACCGCCGCTGCGGCGACGTGGGGCTACATCGCGATGTTCACCGACGAGCTGGTCCTGCGGACGGACCCGGCGACGAGGGTCGTGTCGCCGGACGGTAGATGGGAAGCGAGGCTGTACGTGGAGGAAGCGGACGACGAGCATGGAGCCAGCGTGCTCGTAGCCCTCGCGTCGACGGGTGGTGGTGGGCATCGTCAGCGCGTGGTCTATCGAGGCCTGGACGCGGCGCTGGGGTGGTCCGACGACAACGTACTCACAGTGCGCGAGTACATCTCGGGCGGAGTGCGACGCATCGATCCGACTCGGGATCTCGACTACTCGGCCGACGATCGCATCGAGGATGAGCGGCTCCTGGGTGTCATGGCCTATCTCGCCTTTCTGCCGGCGCTCACCGTGCTGGTCGTCGGCTTGGCCGTCGCCGTGTTGGTGCCGGAACTCGTCTTGAGACGGCGCTCCGCGCGCTCAGCCGGCGAAACGAAGGGCTCTTGACGGGAGCGCCGCGCAGGGCAAGGGCGCTACTGACTTGCGGACGACCAGCTCGGCGCCCGCTCCCCAGGCGGCATGGGGAGAAGCGCGTCGGGGCGATGGAGCTGAGCGCCGCTCGAGTCGACGTCGAGGTGATCCACCTGCTGCCGTCCGGGCGCCTCTGCATCAGATCAGACACGCCGAGGACATCGCCGGCTGGATCGGGTAGGCGTGGCCGTCCGCGGGCCGGTCCGCGTTGCGCCGCCCGTCGGTCTCTGGCACACTGACGGCGGTTTGCACCCTCCGCACGCTGAAAACCTCCACGGCCACTCGCACGGCGCAGGCGCTCCGGCTCCCGCCGGGGGCGTCGCGCCGCCGCGCGTCGTCGCCTGGGAGGTGACGCGCAGCTGCAACCTCTCGTGTGCGCACTGCCGCGCCTCGGCGATCCACGGCCCGTACGAGGGCGAGCTCAGCACCGAGGAGTGCTTCACCCTCGTCGACCAGATCGCCTCGTTCGCGCGCCCCATCCTCATCCTCACCGGCGGCGATCCGCTCATGCGCGCCGACATCTTCGACATCGCCGAGCACGCCATCGGCCGCGGGCTGCGCACGGTCATGTCGCCCAACGGCACGCTGGTGACGCCCGAGGTCGCGCGCCGCATGCACGATGTGGGCATCGCGCGCGTCAGCATCAGCATCGACTTCCCGAGCGCCGCGGAGCACGACGAGTTCCGCGGCGTCCCCGGCGCCTTCGAGGGCGCCGTACGGGGCGTGCGCAACTGTCTCGCGGCGGACGTGGAGGTGCAGATCAACAGCACCATCACCAAGCTCAACGCCCACTACCTGCCCGACCTGCTCAAGCTGGCGGAGGACCTCGGCGCCGTCAGTTTCCATCCCTTCATGCTGGTCCCCACCGGCCGCGGCAAGAAGCTGGAGGAGCAGGAACTGCCGCCCGAGGAGTACGAGCGCGCCCTGGAGTGGATGTACGACGCCCAGCAGGAGAGCGACCTGTTCATGAAGCCGACCGACGTGCCGCACTACTGGCGCGTCATGCGGCAACGCGCCAGGGCGCAGGGCCGCAAGCTCGAGGTGCATCCGCACAGCCACGGCGGGATGGACACGCTCAGTCGGGGCTGTCTCGCCGGCATCGGCTTCTGTTTCATCAGCCACCGCGGCGACGTACAGGGCTGCGGCTACTTCGACGTGGTCGCCGGCAACGTGCGCACGCAGACGTTCCCTGAGATCTGGCGCGACTCTCCCCTGTTCAACGAGCTCCGCGACCTGGACAACCTCAAGGGCAAGTGCGGCGTGTGCGAGTTCAAGAGGGTCTGCGGCGGCTGCCGCGCGCGCGCCTACGAGGCGACCGGGGACTACCTGGCCGAGGAGCCCTACTGCGCCTACATCCCCAAGGGATGGTGCATCCCGGCGGCGGAGATCTGAGTAACCGTCTTGGACGTCAAGCGTGATTGAGCCAGGGATCGAAGGAGCGGGAGTCACGGACCATCGCATTGAGGATCGAGAGCAGCTTGCGCATGCAGGCCACGAGAGCGACCTTCTTGAGCTTGCCGGCGGCGAGCAGGCGTGCGTAGAAGGCGCGGATCGTCGGGTTGAAGCGGGTCGCCGTGAGCGTCGCCATGTAGAGCGTGCGGCGCAGCTGAGAGCGGCCTCCGGAGATGCGCCGCCGGCCTCCCCAGACGCCCGACTCGCGCGCGTAGGGCGCGACCCCGACGAGAGCCGCGATCTGGCGACGGTCGAGCCGTCCCAGTTCGGGCAGCTCGGCGATGATCGTCGCCGAGCTGGTGGGGCCGATGCCCTTGGCGCTCTGCAGCAGCACGTCCAGGGCGCGATGGTGGCTCGCGACGTGCTCACGCATCTCGCCGTCGAGCACATCGAGCTGGGCGCGCAGGGCGTCGATCAACGCCTCGATGCTGGGACGCACCGTGGGCCGCGCCAGCGCGAGGCGCTGGCGCTCGGCGAGCAGCATCGCAACCAGCTGCCGGCGGCGAGCGACGAGGGCCGCGAGGTCGAGCCGTTCGGGATCCGCGGGCGGGCGCACGAAGCACGAGAGGTCGTCGCGGCGCACGAGCACGGCGGCGAGCTCAGCGAGCAGACGGGCGTCGAGACGGTCGGTCTTGGCGAGCCTGCCCATGGCGCGCGCGAAGTCGCGCGCCTGACGGGGGTTGACGACGACCACGGGAAGGCCGGCGGCGTCGAGCTCGCAGGCGAGCGCCGCCTCGTAGCCGCCGCTCGCCTCCATGAGCACGAGTTCGGGCTCGGCCTCTGCCAGCAGCGCCGCGAGCTGCGCTTGACCCTCGGCGTCATTGGTGAAGCGGGCTTGCGGCAGGCGCGCACCCAAGGCAGCGACATCAAGATGGCGCTTGGCGACATCGACCCCCACCACGACTGCGGATCTCTCGGACATGGCCTTCGCATCCCTTCCTTGTCCATGCGCGCTCGCAGGCGCGGCGCGCGTAACCGTTCGGGCTCGGCGAAGACCAGCGCGGGGTCCGTGCGCCATGTACTCAGATACGGGCTCTCACGCCCCAGGCGGCCTCAGGCTGCACGGTCCGGTCCGGTCGCCGCAACGGCACCGAGACTCTACCGCGCTGGTCTGAGCTGAACATACAAGGCCGGGTCACGCCCTCCCGACCGGTCGCGCCGGGCGGGATGACGTGGATGAAGCGCGTGGAGCGGGCCCGAGCCGCCGGGTCCGACGGTGGTGACGAGGACGCTTCGCCTGCGCAGGCACTGCGCATCTCCCTGAGGACGACGGCACGCAGCCGGGCGCCGGCTCAGTCCCCGAAGTGCACCTCGAGCAGCAGCGACGACTCCGTGAGCCCGGCCTTGCGATACACGCGTTGGGCCGGCGCGCGTACGGCTCGTCGACGGGCGAGGAGGAGCCTTCGCCGGCCGCCGTCTCGCGCACCAGACGGACGACGGCGGCCTCGTCGCCGGGGCCCGCCTGGCGGATGGTCACGGTCATCGGCTCTCCTCGTTCGGGCGCGGCCGCTCGTCTCGCCCGCGCTCCCCGGGATCCGTGCCGGGTCGTGTTCTGCTGCACATGTGCGCGGCCGCAGGTAGTATAGAGGCGGATCCTGCAGAGCTGACGGATCCTGTACGCCCTTCTCGCTCGCAGGGAGGACCCGGGTGGACACTGAGACGTCCGCGCGCCTGTTCGCAGAGGCGCTGGAGTACATCCCCGGCGGGGTCAACTCGCCCGTCCGCGCCATGAAGGGCGTGGGCATGCCGCACCCTCTGTTCATCGCGCGGGCGGAGGGCGCGCACATCTGGGACGTGGACGGCAACGAGTTCGTCGACTTCGTCTCGTCGTGGGGTCCGATGATCCTCGGCTGGGGGCACCCCGAGGTCGTCGGCCGGCTCAAGGAGCAGGTGGAGATGGGCACCAGCTTCGGGGCGCCGACGGCGCTCGAGGTCGAGCTGGCACGGCTCATCTGCGAGGCCATGCCGTCCGTCGAGCTGGTGCGCATGGTCAACTCGGGCACCGAGGCGACCATGAGCGCGGTGCGCGTCGCGCGTGGCTTCACCGGGCGCGAGAAAGTCGTCAAGTTCATCGGCTGCTACCACGGCCATTCGGACGGGTTCCTGGCCGCCGCCGGCAGCGGGGTGCTCACGCTGGCGCTGCCCGACAGCCCCGGCGTCACGAAAGGGACCACGGCGGACACGATCCTCGTCGAGTACAACGACGTCCAGGGGCTCGACGAGGTGTTCGCCGCCGAGGGCGAGCAGATCGCCGCCGTCATCCTCGAGCCGGTGGCCGGCAACATGGGCGTCGTGCCGCCGCAGCCGGGGTTCCTGGAGGCGTGTCGCGACCTGTGTACGAGGCACGGGGCGGTGCTGGTCTTCGACGAGGTCATCACCGGCTTCCGCGTCGCCTGGGGCGGGGCCCAGGAGCGCTACGGCGTGATGCCGGACCTCGTCACGCTCGGCAAGATCATCGGCGGCGGTCTGCCGGTGGGCGCCTTCGGCGGGAGGCGCGAGATCATGGAGACGGTCGCGCCGCTGGGCTCGACGTACCAGGCCGGGACGCTCTCCGGCAACCCGTTGGCCATGGCTGCTGGCGCGGCGACCCTGCGGGCGCTCGCCGAGCCGGGCACGTACGAGCGGCTCGAATCCCTCGGGGCCCGCGTCGAGGACGGCTTGCGCGCGGCGGCCGCAGCGGCGGGCCGCGCCGTCACCGTCAACCGCGTCGGAGCCATGCTCACGCTGTTCTTCTGCGAAGGCCCGGTGCGGAGCTTCGCCGAGGCCAAGGCGGCCGACATCGCCGCCTACGCCGCCTACTGGCGGCACATGCTGGAGCGCGGCGTGTACCTCGCTCCCTCGCAGTTCGAGGCGACGATGATCTCGCTGGCGCTCACCGACGCCGACCTCGACACGGCGGCTGCGGCCGCGGGCGACTGGTTCGCCGGAGCCGGGGGCTGACGGTGCGCGGCATCGACAAGAGCGACGTCCCCGCGGCCACCGTGCCGCGACTCGCGCTGTACCTGCGCAAGTTGCGCGAGCTCAGGGCGCGCGGGGTGGACAGGGTCTCGTCCAAGGAGCTGGCCGAGATGATCGGGCTCAACGCGGCCCAGATCCGCAAGGACTTCTCCTACTTCGGCGAGTTCGGTACCCGAGGGGTCGGGTACGAGGTGCCGGTCCTGCTCGAGGAGATCACACGCTGCCTGGGTCTCGATCACACCTGGAGCGTCGTCATCGTGGGCGCCGGCCTGCTCGGCACCGCGCTGGCGAGGTATCGCGGGTTCGGGGAGCAGGGCTTCCGCCTCGTCGGCATGTTCGACAGCTCGGCGACGGTGATCGGCGCCCGTTTCGGTCCGGGCGACGACGACCGCGTGCGCAGCGTCCATGAGCTGGACGAGTTCTGCCAGCGGGAGAAGGTCGATATCGCGATGGTGACGGTGCCGGCCGGCGAGGCCGAGAGCACGGTGCAGCGGCTCGCGGCCGCGGGCGTCAAGGCCATCCTCAACTTCGCCCCCATCAAGGTCACTGCCCCGGAGGGCGTGCTGGTCCGCGACGTGGACCTCTCCAGCGAGCTCATGTCCCTGTCGTTCTACCTCGACAAGGAGCACGATTGAGCGTCGCCGGCGGATCGGCGCCGGGCGGGGCGTCCGGCCGGCGGCAGGTTGGGACGCGCGGGCCCGGGCGATATCCGGCCACGTCGCCGAGGCTGAGCGCCCGGAGGACGCCCTGAGCGGGGAGCTCGGCGCTCATGTGGCCGCGGCGCTGGTCGGGGCCGGGCAGGCCTTCGGCCCGGGGCCGGCCGCCGCGCCCCGGCCACGTTGGGGCGCGCTGTACATGGAGCTCGGAGCCGGCGGCGACCAGGCGTGCGCGGCGGACATCGAGTTCGTCTACGAGGGTTACCTGCTGCATTACCGCGAGAGCCGCGCCGTGGCTCTCGCCGAGGACGACCTCGAGACCCGGCTGCTGGCCGGCGACTGTTTCTACGCGCGCGGGCTGAGAGGGGTCGCCGCGCGCGGCGACGTCGCCGGGGTCGGCCTGCTGGCCCGTCTCATGGCGGCCTGTTCGCAGCTGCGCGTCGTCGAGGCGTCTTTCGGCGCCGACGACGCCCTCTGGGCGTACACCACGGCGGGGCTCGTCGCGCAGCACGCGGGGACGGATCCCGTGCTGGTGGGCGACGTGTTCGACGAGCTGGAGGCCGGCTTCCACGCCGGGCCGCGCGTCGAGGTCGCGACCCTGGCGGCGCGGGCGGCGCCACGGCTCGGGCTGCGTGACCCGGCGCCGCTGATGCGCGAGCTCGACGCCGCCGTCCTCGCCGACCCCGAGCGCGTGAGGTGACCGTGGACCTGCGTGCCTTCATCAGTCTGCTGGAGCGCGAGGGCGAGCTGGTCCGGGTGCGGCCGGCGGTCGACCCGTATCTGGAGATGGCCGAGATCGCCGACCGCGCCAGCAAGGCGCACGGGCCGGCGCTCCTCTTCGAGCGCCCCACGATGGCGGCGGGGCGGACCCCGGTGCCGGTGCTCATGAACCAGTTCGGCTCCTACCGCCGGCTCGAGCTGGCGCTGGGCGCGCCGCTGGACGAGATCGCCGGGCGTATCGGCGGTCTGCTCGACTTGCAGGTGCCGAGCGGCCTTGTGGGCAAGGTGAAGGCGCTCGGCCAGCTCAAGGAGCTGGCCTCGTTCGGGCCGCGGTACGACAGGAGGCCGGCCTGGCGCGAGGTCGTGGTGGACCCGCCGGACCTCGCGTGCCTGCCGGTGCTCACCACGTGGCCCGGCGACGGCGGGCCCTTCGTCACCCTGCCGGTCGTGGTCACCAAGGACCGGGAGGGCCGCCAGAACGCGGGCATGTACCGTCTGCAGGTGTACGACGCGCGGACGACCGGCATGCACTGGCACGTGCACCACGACGGGGCGGCCAACTTCCGCGCCGCCGACGGTCGCCTCGAGGTCGCCGTGGCGCTCGGCACCGACCCGGCGGTGACGTACGCGGCCACGGCGCCGCTGCCGCCGGGGATCAGCGAGTTCATGTTCGCCGGCTTCCTCCGCGGCGAGCCGGTCGACCTGGCGCCGTGCGCCACGGTCGACCTGCAGGTGCCGGCCGACGCCGAGATCGTCCTCGAGGGCTACGTGGAGAAGGACGAGACGCGGCTCGAGGGGCCGTTCGGCGACCACACCGGTTACTACTCGCTGGCCGACCAGTACCCGGTCTTCCACCTCACGGCCATGAGCCACCGCCGCGATCCGATCTACCCGGCGACCATCGTCGGCAAGCCGCCCATGGAGGACGCCTACCTCGGCAAGGCCACCGAGCGCCTGTTCCTGCCGCTGCTCCGGCTCGTCCAACCCGAGATCGTCGACATGGACCTGCCCATCGAGGGCGTCTTCCACGACTGCGCCATCATCAGCATCCGCAAGGAGTACGCGGGCCACGCCCGCAAGGTGATGAACGCCGTGTGGGGCATGGGGCAGATGATGTTCACCAAGTTCGTGGTCATCGTCGACGAACACGTGGACGTGCACGACTACAGCGAGGTCACCTGGCGGGTGTTCAACAACGTCGACCCCGAGCGCGACTGCGTGATCGCGCGCGGTCCCCTCGACGTGCTCGACCACTCCAGCCCCTTCGCCCGCTACGGCGCCAAGATGGGCGTCGACGCGACCAGAACGTGGCCGGACGAGGGCCATCCGCGCGAGTGGCCGGACGAGCTGGCGATGGACCCGGACGTGGTCCGACAGGTCGACGTCCGCTGGAGGGAGTTCGGGCTGCCGTTCTCCTGAGCGGCGGCTCCCGCTTTACGCGACGGCGGCGTCCTTCTACACTGATGTCGCAGGCCACGGCGTCATCATCGACCTGGGAGGCGGCTGTGTTCCACGGCAACATCCATCGTCATCTGCTCGTCCTCTCGCTGGTGAACTGGGGCGTGGCCATCGTCTGCTGGACGGTCAGCGCCTACCTGGGCGTCGCCAGGCCGACGAACCTCTTCGTCTACACGGTCCTCTTCGTGGTCGGCCTCTTCGCCGTCATCGTGGCCATCGGCTCGTTCGTGCTCGCCGACTTCGGGACCGAGCCCGAGCCGGCGGTCGTGGCGGCGACGGTCGAGGCCGCGCCGGCGGAGGACGCCGAGGCTCCCGCGGACGAGGGCGCCGACCGCGGCGCCTGAGCAGCTCGTGGCGTCGCCAGGCGCCGCCCGGGCCGTCTCGCGGCCCACGCTCTTCGCGCGGCTCATCAAGATCGAGCACAGCGTGTACGCGCTGCCGTTCGCGTACGCGGGCGCCTTCCTCGCCGCCGGCGGCTGGCCTGGCGCCGGCCCGTTCCTGTGGATCACGGTCGCCATGGTCGGCGCGCGCAGCGCGGCGATGGCGCTCAACCGTCTGATCGATGCGGGCATCGACGCGCGCAACCCGCGGACCGCCGCGCGCGAACTGCCCGCCGGCCGGCTGGGCCGGCGCGAGGTCGCGGTCTTCACGGCCGTCTCCGTCGCCTTGCTCGTGATCGCCGCTTTCAACCTCTCCGAGCCCTGCCGGTACCTCTGGCCGATCCCTCTGGCGGCGTTCGTCGTCTACCCCTACACGAAGCGGTTCACGTGGTTCTGCCATTACTTCCTCGGCATGACCCTGGGCCTGGCCCCGGCGGCCGCCTGGGTCGCCGTCACCGGCTCCGCTTCGACGGAAGCCTGGCTCCTGTTCTTCGCGGTCACGCTCTGGGTCGCCGGCTTCGACGCGCTCTACGCGGTGTTCGACCTCGAGTTCGACCGGCAGCAGGGGCTGCACTCCCTGCCGGTCGCCGTCGGCGAGCGCGGGTCGATCGCGGTGGCGGCGCTCTCTCACGCAGGCACGGTCGGTCTCCTCGCGGCGGTGGGTGGGCTGGCCGGCCTGGGCTGGGTCTACTGGGCCGGCCTCGCCGTCTGCGCCGCCCTCCTCGCCTGGCCGCACCTCGACATCGCCCGTCGCGGCCTGCGTGAGGTGGGCATGAGCTTCATGACCGTCAACGGCGCCGTCGGCCTCGTCTACGGCGCCGTGGTGATCGTCTCCGCCGTCGCCGGAGGGTGATGCCGCACGGCCTGGAGGGGCGTCCGGGGAAGGGGCAGGACGCACGCCGAGACGGCAATGGTGCGCGCTCGCGCGCTTTTGCGTCCGGGTGATACAATCGTGCGCGTTCGGCCACAGAGCGGAGGCTCGGCGGCCGGCCTGGGTGTCAGCGACCGTATCGGGAGCCGGGGGAAGCAAGCAGAGTGTCGGAGGATCGCCAGCGTCACCGCTACGCGCCGGAGCCGCGCCGGTGGTATCGGACCACATGGTTCGCCGCCGTCGCCGTCGTCGTCTTCGTGGCGGTCGTGATGATCGTCGCGGTGATCCCGGTGTGGGCCACCGACACCCCGTCCTACTGTTCCTCGTGCAAGACCATGCAGCCCGCGGGTGAGTCGTGGCAGCGGTCTGTCCACTCCTCGGTCTCGTGCACCGACTGTCACGTCCCGCCGGGGCTCGCCAACGACACCAAGTGGCGTACGCGCGAGCTCCTCAACATCTGGGCCGACTACCTCAACGTCCCGCAGACCGCGGACCGTCGTCAGCGTCCCGGGAACGAGAACTGCCTCAAGTGCCACAACGTCGACAACATCCCCGAGGACAACGGGGCCGTGCGCATGCCGCACGACGCGCACCTCAACCTGCGCAACCTGACGTGCGCCGACTGTCACTCCCAGGTGGCGCATCCCGAAGAGGGCAAGACGGGGACCGAGATCTCGATGGCGGTGTGTTCCATGTGCCACGAGGAGGCCACGTCCACCACCGCCTGCATGTTCTGCCACCTCGAGCCCCAGGCGAAGGACGTGCACCCCAAGGGCTACATGGAGACGCACGGCAAACAGGCGCGTCAGGACCTCGACGCCTGCCTGCGCTGTCACCACAGTGAGGCCGACTTCTGTGACCCGTGCCACGCCAAACCCACGCCTGACCACTTCTCCGGCACGTGGCGTTACGACCACGGCAAGACGGCCCTCAAGGACCGCGACGGCTGTCTCGGGTGCCACAGCGAGACCGACTTCTGCGACCAGTGCCACCGGGTCCGGCATCCGGACGACTGGCTCGAGACGCACTGGGGCCCCGGCGCCGAGAGCCGCGACGGGTGTCTGGTCTGCCACCCGCGCAGCATGTGCGACCGCTGCCACGCCCGCCAGGGGGTGACGGACCGGTGAAGTGGCTGCGCCACCTCCTCCTGCTGATCGCCGTCACCTCGCTCGCGGCGGTCGTGGCCGGCCCGGCTACTGGCGCCACGGCCGAGAGCCCGCTGCAGACTCCGCCCAACGACGAGTGCTACGAGTGCCACGGCGCGCCGGAGGCCAAGACCAAGACGGTCGACGTCGGCGGCGAGCCGCGGAGCCTCTACGTCGACCGCGCCGTCTTCGAGGCGTCGCGCCACGGCAAGCTCGCCTGTACGAGCTGCCACCTCGGGTTCAAGGCCGGACCTCACGACGCCGCGCAGACCGAGGGCTGGGCCGCGACGGCGAGGATCGACGCCTGCCGCAACTGTCACGCCGACGTCTTCACCATGTACCGCGGATCCTTCCACGGCACCCTCGGCTTCCTCGACCCCGGCAGCAAGACGCCGGTCTGCGCCGACTGCCACGTGGCGCACAACATCGTGCCGCCGGAGTCCGTCGAGTTCCGGCGGCAGATCGACGGCATGTGCGCCCGTTGCCATGAGGACGCCCAGCGGACGTACCTCGACAGCTACCACGGCAAGGCGGCCACGCTGGGCTCCCTGACGACCGCCGTGTGCACCGACTGCCACGGCGGCCACCGGATCCTGGCGCCGTCGCACCCCGAGAGCTCGGTCAACGAGGCGCACCTGATCGAGACCTGCGGCGACTGTCACCCCGGCGCCAACGAGAACTTCATCCAGTTCCTGGTCCACGTCAATCCGCGCAGCCCGCGGTCGTCGTTCCTCGTCTGGACCTTCTACGCCGCGTACATCCTGCTGATCACCGTCGTGTTCACGTTCGGGTTCGTGCACTCGGGCCTGTACATCTACAGAGGGTTCAAGGATGGTCTCTACGGACGGAAGCACCATGGCTGAGCCTCGGGCAGACGCGGTCGCCCCGGCTCCCGCAGAGACGGCCGGGCGCGAGAAGAAGCAGCCGCGCACGCGCATCGAGTACCGGCGGTTCAACCTGTTCCACCGCTGGATGCACTTCCTCGTCTTCGTGAGCTTCACCGTGCTCGTGTTCACCGGCATGCCGCTCAAGTACGAGGACACGCAGTGGGCGCAGTGGTTCATGGATCTCTTCGGCGGCGTCACGGCGGCCGGCATCTACCACCGCCTCGCCGCCATCGTCACGGTGTTCTACTGGTCGGCCGAGATGGTGGTCATGGTCGTCACGGTGCTCAGGACGCGGGGCCATATGCGCGACCGCATCACGCTCATGTTCAACGCGAAGGACGTGCAGGACATCGTCGGCATGTTCGCGTGGTTCTTCGGCCGCGGACCCAAGCCGCAGTTCGACCGGTACACGTACTGGGAGAAGTTCGACTACCTCTCGCTCGTGGCCGGCACCGTGATCATCGGGGTCACCGGGTTCATGATGTGGTTCCCCATCCAGACCACGCACCTCCTGCCCGGGTACTGGCTCAACGTCGCCTTCGTGATCCACTCCAACGAGGCGTTGCTGGCCATGGGCGTGATCTTCATCTTCGTGCACTTCTTCAGCGCGCACCTCAAGCCGGAGAGCTTCCCCCTGGACAAGGTGATCTTCACCGGCAGCCTTCCGGTCGAGCATTACAAGGCGGAGCGGCCGCTCGAATACGCCCGCCGGGTCCGCGAGGGCACGCTCGACGAGGTGCTCGTCGAGAAGACCATCACCTGGAAGACGTACGCCGCCGACGCGCTCTGGTGGCTCATCACCCTCATCGCCGGCGTGAGCGCGGTCATGATGACCGCCTTCATCATCTGGTCGGTGTTCGATTGAGCGTGACGCGCGTGAGTGACCTCGAGGCTGGACGCCGCCGACGCGGCGGTGGGGAGGTGGAGCCGGTGAAAGGCAGACTACGCAGGGCGACGTCGGCGGCGGCGGGCCTCGCGACAGTCCTCGCCGCCGCCGTGCTGGCGCTCGCGCTCGCGCCCGCGTCGGCTCTGGCGTTCTCCGACTGGCAGCACGCCGGCGCAACCGGGTGCACCTCGTGCCACGGCGAGAGCGGGATGACGGACGCCACCTGCAACCGTTGCCACCGCGGCTTCCGCAGCTACCCGCGCATGACCTGCTGGTCGTGCCACGCGCCGGGCCAGGACACGTCCACGCTGTCCTCTCCCGGCTCGGCCTGCGCGCAGCAGTGCCATCTGTGGAACAGCATCCAGAAGCAGTACCTCACCCCCAGCACGCACGGCGCCGATCCCCACCGGGGCAGCAGCCCTGCGTGCACCGGCTGCCACTCGACGAGCGTCAGCTCGTTCAACCCCGGCGAGAGCCCGCACCACAGCGGCAAGGCGACCGGGTTCTCCGCGTCCACCTGCGGCCTCTGCCACGGTAAGCCCCAGCGGCACGCCGGCAAGGTCGCCTGCACCACCTGTCACGCCACGGCGCGGGCGTACCACACCTATGCAGCCAAGAGTGCGGGGTCCAAGGGCTGCAACGCCTGTCACACCATGCGGCACGCCGGCAAGCGCGTCGCCCAGAACCGGTGCGCCGCCTGCCACAAGGGCGGTGCGGGCCGCCCCGTCCAGCATGCGGCCGGCATCAGCAGGTCCTTCGCCTGCGGCGGCTGTCACAAGAAGGCTCTTCACGCCTCGGCGCGCAGCAAGGCGGTGCGCAACTGCCGCACCTGCCACAAGGGCAAGTTCCACGCCCGGCAGGCCAGACCCGCCAGGAGCGTCTGTGCGGGCTGCCATCGCAGGGCGCTGCGTCACACCGGCCGGTTCCAGTGCACCCTGTGTCACCGGCGCGCCGTCCACAACGCCCGTCCCAGCCGGATCAACCTCTGACCGCGGCCCGTGCGCTTCCGTCTCACACAACGCGGCCTGACCCTCGGAGCGATCGTCCTCACGGCGGTCGTCGTCGGCATGGGGGTCGCCCTGGCCGTGTCGTCGACGCCGTGGTTCTGCGGCGCCTGCAAGAGCCACGTCCCCTACGTGGACGAATGGCGCGCATCGGCGCACGACGGGGTCAACTGTGAGCAGTGTCACACCAAGCCCGGCGCCCTGTTCTTCCTCACCGCCAAGCTGGAGGCGCTGCAGCAGCCCGTCCACCAACTCACCGGTGACTACGAGAAACCCATTCTCGGCACAGTGCTGAACCAGTCGTGCCGCCGCTGCCACTCGAACGACATCCTCTTCAACCCGGTGTCGCGCAGCGGCATCCGCGTGCAGCATCGCCACCTCATCGAGGCCGGCTTCCTCTGCATCCGCTGCCACTCGACCCAGGCGCACGGCGACGCCGTGCCTCAGGGCGCACGTACCTACCCGTCCATGGACCAGTGCCTGCTGTGTCACAACAACAGGTTCACCAACCCGCAGGGACAGGTCGCCACGGCCGAGTGCGACCTGTGCCACACGCGGCGCGACTACAGCGCCGCGCCCAAGTCGCACAGCGACCCCGACTGGGGCGAGGATCACGGAGCGGTCGGCATCCTCTCCACGTGCACGGCCTGCCACACGGAGAAGGACTCCTGCTCGAAGTGCCATCAGGGCGTCGCGATGCCGCACGCGGAGACCTGGATCTCCCGGCACGGCCGCGCCGTGGGCCGGTCGGGCGAACAGGCCTGTGAGATGTGTCACGACACCCGCAAATACTGCCTCACCTGCCACCAGGTGAAGATGCCGCATCCGAACGACTTCGTCGGTCGGCACCCCAAGGTCGCCGACAAGGTGGGCACCACGACCTGCTTCAACTGTCACCTCGTGGCCAACTGCCAGGCCTGCCACACGGAGCACAACGTCGGCGACCCGCGTGCCCACCAGCTGTTCAAGGGCGTCAAGTACACGATGCCGGCGACGCCCACGGCAGCGCCGACGGCCGTCACTGCGGGAGCGGGTGGATGATGGCGGGCAAACGCGACCGCAGAAGCACGGTGCTGCTCGACGTCCACATCCCCGGCCGGTGGATCTGGGGCGTGGTGGCGGCGCTCGTCGTCCTCTTCGTCGCCGCCGTCATCGGCTTCTCGGCCGTGAACCGCGTGGAGTCGTGCGACACCTGCCACATCATCAAGCCGGAGGTCTCCACCTACAAGCAGACGGCGCACTATGCTGCCGGGGTCACCTGTCAGCAGTGCCACACCAAGCCGGGCGTGTTCAACTACTTCATCCGCAACACGCAGGGCGTCAGCAACCTCATCCTCTACGTGGCCGACACCTACCAGCGTCCCATCACGACCTTCGTCGGCGCCGACAACTGCGTCCAGTGTCATCCCAAGTCGCAGATCGAGAAGGACCTCGTGGTCGGCAACATCCGGATCAACCACGTCGGGCTGCGCGAGGACGGGTACCAGTGCCTCACCTGCCACGCCAACATCTCGCATCCGGGCACGCGCATGGCGGTCGCGCGGTCGGGCCAGGACAAGATGTCCATCTGTGCGCGCTGTCACGACGGACGGCAGCTACCCGACGACTGCGACATCTGCCACATCGGGGCCGTGCCGGCCAGTGCGCCCAAGGTCAAGATGCCGGTCCGGGTCAGCCCGGCACAATGCACCGAGTGCCACAAGAGCAGGACCTTCTGTTCCGATTGCCACGAGGGCCTGCAGATGCCGCACCCGGCGCGCTGGATGAAGTCGCACGGCGGAGTCGTCCTCCAGAGGAGCAAGGACATCTGCGTCTCGTGCCACACCAAGGACGACCCGAAGTTCTGCATCGACTGCCACGGCGTCCCCATGCCGCATCCGGCCGGCTTCCGCTCGAGCCACGGCGGTTTCGCGCTCAAGAACCAGAAGAAGTGCGTCAAGTGTCACGGCCGCGACAGCTGCATCCGCTGCCACGGGCTGCAGATGCCGCATCCCTCCGGCTGGATGGGTCAGCACTCCCGCGTCGCGCTCGGCAGCCCCGGCCTCTGCCGCCGCTGCCACAGCGACTCGTACTGCATCGGCTGTCACGGTGTCGCGCTGCCGCACAGCTCCGGGTTCATCGCCGATCACCCGAACCACACGTACAACCAGGGCAGCGTGTGCATGAAGTGCCACGGCAACGGCGGCACCGGTCCCCAGGGGTGCTTCGGCGGCGGCTGTCACCGGGGAGGGATCGACTGAGGCCCGGCGGATGACCCCGCCGAGGCCCAGCAACGTGCCCGGGACCGCGCCAGGGAGTGTGTTCGTCGGCGTGAGCGGCGCCAGCGGGGCGCCGTACGCGGTGCGGTTGGTGCGGGCGCTCGGCGCCGCGGGAGCACGTCTGCAGCTCAGCGTCTCCGAGAGTGGCGTGCAGGTGCTGGCGCACGAGCTCGAGCTGACCGCCGCCGGTCGCGAGGCAGTCACGGCGGCCTTCCTCGAGCGCGCCGGCGCGACGGCGCAGGTGTTCGCGCCGGACGACCTCGGGGCGCTCCCGGCCAGCGGCAGCAGCGCCCCGGACGCGGTCGTCATCTGTCCGTGCTCCATGTCGACCGCGGCGCACATCGCGCTCGGTGCGAGCCGCACGCTCATGCAGCGCGCCGCCGACGTCGCCCTCAAAGAGGGCCGGCCGCTCGTCGTCGTCCCCCGCGAGACGCCGCTGACGGCGATCCATCTGCGCCGCCTGCTGGAGCTCGCGGAGGCCGGCGCGGTGGTGCTGCCGGCCATGCCGGGGTTCTACTCCCGGCCGCAGACCCTCCAGGACGCGGTCGACCACGTCGCCGGCAAGGTGATGAGCGCCCTCGGGTTCGCGCACGCCCTGTTCCCGCCGTGGGACGGGGGCCGCGCCTGATGGCGTCCCCCCGACCCGCACCCGGGTCCGGTGATCTGCCCCTGGACCGCGACCCTTCGCGCATCGAGGCCATGTTCGGCGACATCGCGTCGCGGTACGACCTCATGAACCGGCTCATGACGGCGGGGCTCGACGGGCGCTGGCGCCGCATGGCCGCGTCCGAGGCGCGTCTCTCGCCCGGGGGCGAGGCCCTCGACGTGTGTTGCGGCACGGGTGACCTCGCGTTCAGCCTCGTCGAGGCCTGTCCGGCGTGCGCGGTGACGGGCCTGGACTTCACCCCCGCGATGCTGGCGCGGGCACGGGAGAAGGCCGCGGCACGGGCGCGCCGCGGCGACCCCGTCCCGCACGCCTTCCTGGAGGCGGACCTGCTCGACCTGCCCTTCGACGACGGGCGCTTCGCCGCGGTCACTGTCGGCTGGGGGGTGCGCAACGTGCCCGACGTCCCGCGCGCCTTCGCCGAGATGGCGCGCGTGACCCGTCCGGGCGGCCGCGTCGTGTGCCTGGAGTCCACCCTTCCGTCGACCTCCTGGAGCAGACGCTTCCACGCCCTGTGGCAGGGATGCGTGGTGCCGACGCTGGGGCGCCTGGTCAGCGGTGATCGGTCCGCGTACTCGTACCTGCCCGCGTCCGTGGCCGCGTTCCCGGGAGCCGACGAGCTCGCGGCGGTCATGAGCCGTGCCGGCCTCGTGCGGGTGCGCTACCGGCGCCTGGGCCTCGATGCGGTGGCGCTGCACGTGGGCGAGGCGCCGGCGTGAGCGGGCCTCGCGCAAGAGACCGCGACCGGCGCGGCTCTCGCGAGACGCCCGCGCATTCGGTACGACCTGGAGGCGCAGATGGAGGTACGCCACGACCGCGCCTCCGGCCCACTCTCTCCTGGTCGTCCGTGGCCCAGAAGCGCCGGGTCGTCCGCGGCCTCGACCTCGTCGAGGAGCGTCTGTTCACGCTCGCCTCCGAGTACCCCGGCGTGCTGGGGGAGGCGTGCCTCGCGACTCTCGCCGCCGGCGGGAAGCGGGTGCGGCCGCTGCTCACGCTGCTGTGCAGCCGGCGGGGCGAGCCGGTGGGCGACCCCGTGCTGCGCGGCGCGGTCGCGGTGGAGCTGGTGCACATGGCGACGCTGGTCCACGACGACGTGCTCGACCGCGCCGAGCTCCGCCGCGGACGTCCGACCGTGGCGCACCAGTACGGCGCCGGGATCGCCGTGTCTGCCGGCAACTACCTGCTCGCCCGCGCCTTCTCGGAGCTGGTGGGCGCGGGCGCCACCGCCGCCGTCGATCTGCTCAGCGCGACGGCGGTCGGCCTCAGCGAGGGCGAGGTGCTGCAGAGGGCGGAGGCCCACGACGTGAGCATCGGCCCGGACGCCTACGTCCGCCGGTGCGAGCGCAAGACGGCCGATCTCTTCTCCGCCGCCTGCTCCCTCGGCGCCCTGCTCTCGGGGGCGCCGGAAGCGGCCTCCGTCGTCGCCGAATACGGACGCCTCATCGGTCTGGCCTTCCAGGTGTTCGACGACATCCTCGACTGCAGCGGCGAACAGGCGGCCACGGGCAAGCGGCCGGGCACCGACATCCGCGACGGCACCATCACCCTGCCGTTGATCTACGCGCTGGAGGGCCGGCCGGAGCTGGCCGAGACTCTCCGCCGGCCGGCGGTCTCAGACGCAGACGTCGACGCCGTCCTCAGTGCCGTCGCCGACAGCGGCGCGCTCGGGCGTGCCCGCGACGACGCTTTGCGGTACATTGCAGAGGCACGCGCGGTCCTCGCCCGCTGCCCGGACACCGTCGAGCGCGGTCTGCTCGAACAGGTGGCCGCGCAGGTCGTGGACCGCTACAGCTGACGACCCCGGAGTCCTGCCCCGTGAACCCACCTGAGATCTCCGCGCTCGCCGCGCGCTCCGGCCTGGACCGCATCTGGCGCAAGGTCGAGACCGCCGAACGCCTCAGCCGTGACGACGTCACCGCGCTGCTCGCGTCCCCCGACCTGCTCGCGCTCGGCGCGATGGCCGACTTCGCCCGTGCCCGCAGCGCCGGCGACGAGGTCTACTTCATCTCCAATCGGCACATCAACCACACCAACGTGTGTCGTAACCGGTGCCTCTTCTGCGCCTTCAGCCACGATGAGGGCGACGCCGACGCCTACACCCTCACGATCGACCAGGTGGTCGAGAAGGCCCGGGAGACGCTGGCCGCGGGCGGCATCTCCGAGATCCACATCGTCGGAGGCGAGCACCCCGATCTGCCGTTCAGCTACTACCTGGACATGATGCGCGCCCTGCGCGAGCTGGCGCCGGACGTGCACATCCAGGCGTTCACCGCGAGCGAGATCAGCCACTTCGCGCGTATCAGCGGCCAGTCTGTCGCGGAGGTGCTCGAGCAGCTCAAGGAGGCGGGCCTCGGTTCGCTGCCCGGAGGCGGCGCCGAGGTGTTCAGCGGCCGCGTGCGCGACCTGATCTGCGAGCGCAAGATCAGCGGCCAGACGTGGCTGGACGTGCACCGGGCCGCGCACGAGGCGGGCATGGTGTCGAACGCGACGATGCTCTACGGCCACGTCGAGCGCCCGGATGAGCTCGCCGACCACATGGTCCGCCTGCGCGACCTCCAGGACGACACCGGCGGCTTCAACGCCTTCATCCCGCTCTCGTTCCAGCCGGCCCACACGGGGTTGAGCGAGCTGCCGGGTCCCACCGGCTTCGACGATCTCAAGATGCTGGCCGTCGGCCGTCTGGCACTGGACAACTTCCGCCACATCAAGGCGTTCTGGATCAACGTCGGCCTGAAGCTGGCGCAGGTGTCCCTCGCCTTCGGCGTCAACGACCTGGACGGGACCGTGGTGGAGGAGAAGATCAGCCACGCGGCCGGCGTCGACACCGGCCAGGAGCTCAGCAAGGCCGAGCTGGTGCACGTCATCAAGGCCGCCGGCCGTGTCCCCGTGGAGCGCGACACCCTCTACAACGTCGTGCGGCGCTACGATGATGCGGCCTGACGCCCCGGGCTCCGATGCGGTCGCCGGCCACGCGCGCCCGCGTGGCCCGGACGCCGCCGCGCGTGTCGGGCGCATCCGGTTCGTCAACTGCTTCCCGCTGTACCATCACTTCGCCGAACAGCTCTCCGCGCGCGGGTTGAGCGCCGACATCGTCGACGGATACCCGTCCGACCTCAACGACATGCTGGCACGGGGCGCGATCGACGTGACCCTCTCGTCCTCGATCGCCTTCGCCCGCAACGCCGACGCGCAGGTCCTGCTGCCGCAGGTGTCGATCAGCTCGTTCGGCGCGGTCGACTCCATCCAGCTCTTCGCACGTACGCCGCCGGCGCGCATCCGCAGGGTCGCGGTGACCGAGAAGAGCGCGACCTCCATCTGTCTGCTCAAGGTGCTGTGTCGTGAGTGGGGGATCGAGCCGGAGTTCGCGCCCCGGCGCGGACTGCTCTCCGAGATCCTGGAGGAGTTCGACGCGTTGCTGCTCATCGGCGACGAGGCCCTGCATCTGCTCCGGGTCGAGGCTTATCCGTACCATTACGACCTCGGCGCGGAGTGGAAGGACCTCACCGGCCTGCCGATGGTGTACGCGGTGTGCGCCGCCCGGCAGGATTTCGTCGCGGCGCGGCCGGAGGCCGCCGCCGCCGTCGGCGTCGCCCTCCTCGCGTCACGCGACGCGTGTGCGGCGGCGCCCGAGGCCACCGCCGCCGCCGCCGCACAGGTCTACGACTTCAGTCGGGCCTATCTGGAGGACTACTTCGACAAGCTCAAGTTCGGGTTCACGCCCGAGTATCGCGCCGGCTTGCAGGAGTTCTACCGCCGCGCCGCCGAGGCCGGCGAGCTCGAGCGTGTGCCCGACCTCGAGGTCTGCATGACGGGCGTCTGTTGAGAGGGGGCTGCCATGAGCCGTGACGATGCGATCCCGGACCGCCGCGTCGCCCGACTTCGGCGGGACGCGGCCTCTCCCGCCGTTCGCGGCCGTGGACGACCGGCCGGCTCTGCGTGGGGGCCTGAGCCGTGAGCGGCGACCGGGCCTCGTCGCCTGCCGGGGCGACGTCCTCGAGTGTCGCGTGGCGCAGCGCCGAACCGGACGACGCCGCGGCGGTGGCCAGGGCGATCGACGACTGGTGGCCGGGCAAGCACATGGTCCATGCCGTCTGTCCGCAGCTGTTCGAGCATCTCGGCGACACCTGCGTGCTGGCCGAGCGGGAGGGCGACCTCATCGGGTTCCTGGTCGGCTTCGTGTCGCAGCGTATGCCGGGCACAGGTTACGTGCACTACGCCGGCGTGCGCCCGGACTGTCGCGGCCTCGGCATCGGCAGGGAGCTCTACCGGCGTTTCTCCACGGCCGTCGCCGGGCGGGGCTGCACACGGCTCTACGCCGAGACCGGCGCCTGGAACGTCGAGTCGATCGCCTTCCACCGCAGGGTGGGCTTCACGCTGCAGCCCGGCGACGCGATCGTCGACGGGCTGCCGGTGCATCACGACTCCGCCGGCGTGGGGTTCGACTTCGTGGTGATGGTCAAACCTCTCGTCGGAGAAGGACCGTGACGCGCCCGCCGGATGCAGCTGCGCCGCCGCCGGCGGACCCGGCCCCCGAGCGCCTCACCGACGCGGACGCGCTCGCACTGCTCGAAGGCGGCGACCTTCTCGGCGTCGGCGCGCGCGCCGACGCCGTCCGTCGCCGCCTCCACCCCGGCGACGAGGTCACCTTCGTCGTCGACCGCAACATCAACTACACCGACTACTGCCTCTCCGGTTGTCGCTTCTGCGCCTTCTACAAGAGGCCGGGCAGCGGCGAGGGCTATCTCCTCGCCGCGGACGACATCCATCGCAAGATCGAGGAGACGCTGGCGCTGGGCGGCACGGCGATCATGATGCAGGGCGGGCTGCACCCCGACCTCGACATCTGCTGGTTCGAGGAGGTCTTCCGGGGCATCAAGGAGCGCTACCCCATCCACATCCACTCGCTCTCACCGCCCGAGATCGTGCACATCGCCCGGCAGAGCGGCCTGACCGTGGAGGAGACCCTGATGCGGCTCCACGCCGCCGGCCTGGACAGCCTGCCCGGCGGCGGCGCCGAGGTCCTGGTGGACCGCGTGCGCACGGCCATCAGCCCGCACAAGATCCCCACGGACACGTGGCTCGACGTGATGCGCGTCGCCCACGGGCTGGGCATGAAGACCACCGCGACCATGATGTTCGGGTCGCTCGACACGCCGGCGGAGCGCGTGGAGCATCTGCGCCGCATCCGCGACCTGCAGGACGAGACCGGCGGCTTCACCGCCTTCATCCCGTGGACCTTCCAGGCCGGCAACACGGAGCTGCAGGCCGGCCACGTGCCCGCCACCGGCGTCGACTACCTGATGCTGCTCGGGGTCAGCCGCATCTATCTCGACAACGTGCCCAGCGTACAGGCGTCGTGGGTCACGCAGGGCCTGCGGATGGGGCAGGTCGCCCTGGCCTTCGGCGCCAACGACATGGGCTCCACGATGATCGAGGAGAACGTGGTCGCGGCCGCCGGCGTGCGCAACCAGTGCGACGTGGACGAGATGGTGCGGCTGATCCGCGCCGCCGGCCGCACCCCCGTCCAGCGCGACACGCTGTACCGCGAGGTGCGGCGCTACTGAGTCGCGCGGAGACGGCGCCGGGCGGCGGGGCGCTGCGGCCGCGCCGCCCGGCGCCCGGATCTCACCCGAACATCTTCTTCAGCAGCAGATTGGCGAGCTTGCTGCCGAAGTCGGCGGGGTCGTCCTTGAAGACCTTCGGGTTCCAGTCGATGCGGATCACGGCGTCCTCCTTGAGGACGATGATGCCGGCGCGGCCGTCGGAGAAGGTGAGCACGGATGCCTTGTCGCCGACGCCGCCGACCTCCTTCACCGAACCGGACTCGCCGTACGAGAGCTGGGAGTCGTAGCCGGCCTCACCGCCCTGCACGTCGACGCCGAAGAACACCTTGGAGTCCTTGATGTCGGTGACGAGGTAGCCGCCGGCCGGCTTGCCGTTCTGCGCCGCCGACGAGCCCTCGGGGAAGACGACCATCTTCTTGCCGGTGATCGCGCCCACCTCGTCGGCGCTCAGCGCGTCGGTCATCGTCCAGCCGTCCGGCAGGATGATGCTCGAGGACGCGGTGGGCTCTTCGGGAGTCGTCTCGTCAGGCAGGGGGGCGGCCGGTGGGCTCTCGACCGCGTCCGGTGTCGCATCCGTTGCCGCCTCATCGGCGGCTGATCCGCACGCGATGAGCATGAGTGACGCGGCCAGGATCATCGTTCCGAGCATGACGAGTCTACGCATGTCCCCTCCAGGCTGTGGTCGATGGTCCGGAGATGATAGCAGACCGGAGCTCAGTCCGGCCCGTGCGGCGGCTCCGCCGCGAGCACGGGCCGCGCTCCATCGGCGAGGCGCTCCAGCTCGGCCTGGTCCGGCAGTCCCCCCGTCTCTTTGAGCCGGTTCCACGCCTTGTAGAGGACGGGGGCGGCCACGAGCAGGCCTGCCAGAGCCAGCAGTCCGGCCAGGGTGAGCACCCTCCCGGCGATATGCGCGTACATCAGCGGGGCCGTCAATGACCCCAGCAGTCCGGCCAGCTGCATCGAGGTGGATTCCACCCCGGTCACCATCCCGAACCAGCGTGGCGGACTCACCTGGATCAGGAACGCCTGCTTGGCCGGGTACGAGAAGGCGATCGCGAACCCTTCGAGGACGTTCACGACCAGGAGCGCCACGAGGTTCGTCGAGAGCCCGTAGAACATCCACGCGAGACTGGAGAGGCCGAACCCCACGGCGAGCAGCCAGAACCGGCTGTAGCGGTCGGCGAGCATGCCGCCGGCGAAGCTGAACAGCATCGGCGCGGCGAACGCCACCCACGTCATGCTGATGTACGTCTTCGAGGCGCCGTGGTGGGCCAGATAGAGGCTCCAGACGACGTCCCAGGCCCCCATCGCGTAGTGACTGGTGAAGGCGATGAGGATGAACGCGAGGATGGGCAGCGTGAAGACGTTCCGGTAGCGCCGGATCGTCGCTCTTGCACTCTCGCGCGCCTGGCGGTCCTGCAGACGCTGGGCGCGGCGCGTCTTGAGGGCGGCGGGCTCCTTGACGAGGAGTGTGACGGCCGTCAGCGAGACGGCCGCGAGGATGCCGCCGAAGTAGAAGATCGCGTGGAAGCCGCTGGTCCCCTCGCCGCCCAGGTGATACAGGGGAGCCGCCAGAGCCGGCCCGACGATCAGGCCTCCGAACTGCGCCGTGGTGAGGAAGCCGTAAGCCTTGCTGCGGTTCTTCTCGGTCGTGATGTCGGCGACGAACGACTGCGCGGCGGGGCCGAATGCAGCCGTACCGATCCCCTCCAGGAGGCGGAAGAGGATGAACCAGTACGGATTGAGGGTGGAGGTGAAGAGCAGGAGAGACACCGTGTACAGGGCGGCGCCTCCGACCATGACCGGCTTGCGACCGATCACGTCGCTCAGCCAGCCGAGCGGCGAGGAGAACAGCAGCGTGCCCACGTAGAACATCGCCGCGATGACGGCCCACAGCTTCATGGAGGTATGGGCCTGCTCCTCGAGGAAGAGCGGCAGGTAGGGGATGATCGCGCCGAAGCCCGCCCAGACGATGAACTCGGAGGCGCTGACCACGCCGAGCTGCATCCAGCTCGTGCGCGGCGTGCTCGTAGATGGTGATGTCCGGGGCTGCTGGTCGGTGGGCATGCGATCTGCGAGTGTGGTCGGGACGGGACGGCAGGGGGTCGTCTTCTGTCGTCCGCTCGTCTCTCTTCAGGCTATCATCCGCGACCCCTTGCCGTCCGGTCGTCGGCACCGGAGCGCGCGCAGGCCGCGTCTTCCTTCAGGAGTCGCGTACCGTGGGGAGGATCAGGCCGGTGAGCGACGAGAGGCTGAGGACCACCCCGGCGGCGATGAGGAGGACGGGGGCCCGGAAGACGCCCGCCAGGGCGGCCCCCAGGAGCACCGAGAACGCGTACATCCCCTGTGTGATGGTGAAGCGCATCGCCAGCACGCGGCCGCGGATGCTGTGCGGCACGATCTCCTGGAGGTAGGTGTCCACCGCGATCAGCACCACCGCGTTGGCGATGCCGAAGATCGCCAGAGGGACGGCCGCCGACCAGACGGACCAGGAGACCGCGAAGACGGCGATGCAGGCCCCCATGACGGCGAGCCCCCCGATCATCGCTCGACCCTTGTGGACCTGAGGCGCGAGCGCGACCAGGGCCAGCGATCCGATGAAGAAACCGGCGCCGACGACCGCCTCGAGGGCGCTGAACGTGCCGGCTCCGCCGCCGAGCACGTGCAGGGCGAAGAAGAAGGTCAGCGGGTAGACGGCGCCGAGTCCGGCTGTGCACACCACGATCATCACCGTGTTCTCCCGCAGGCGACGATCGCCATGAAGGAGGCCGAAGCCCTCCTTGAGCTCGCGCCCGAACGAGCGCGCGGTGCGCCCCCGCGTCGCGCGGTCAGGCTCGCGGTACCGCATCAGTCCCAGGGCCACCGCCGAGACTCCGAATGTCACGGCGTCGAGCTGGAAGGCGACGGTCGTGCTCAGCGAGGCGAGCAGGAGGCCGGCTGAGGCCCAACCGAGGATCTCCGTCAGGTTCTCCCCCGTCGAGAGCAGCGAGTTGGCGCGCAGCAGCCGCTTCGGCGGGACGATCTCGGGGAGGATGGCAAGCCTGGCCGGATCGAAGAGCACGCCGGCAGTCGCCATGAGGAAGCTCAAGGCATACACGGCCGGCAGCGAGCGCGTCGCCACAACGGGCACACAAGCGACCAGGACAGCGCGCACGATGTCCACGGCGATCATGAGTCTGCGCTTGTCAAGGCGGTCCACGATCACCCCGGCGAACGCCCCGAAGAGGACGTACGGCAGTGTGTACAGGGCGAAGACGACGCCCGTCCCGAGCGTAGACCCGGTGCTCTGATAGACGAGGATCGGGAACGCGAGCGCCGCCAGTCGGTCACCGATCTGCGAGATGAACTGTCCGGCCCAGAGCAGAAGGAAGTTGCCCTGGCGGTAGAGCGGTTTGATGCGACGGGACTCGGCGACGGCGCTTGCCTCTATGGCTTCCCCCCGAGGTGTTTCGCGACCGTGACGGCCGGCGTGTCTGCAGCTGCGCGGCCCCGTACTCGGCGGCCGCGCCGACCCAGACTACACGATGAGGGTGACGATGTCGCCGCTCGACGTCGATCACCGCAGACCCTTCTCCAGAGTGTTGTCCAATCTGACAACTGACAGTCCGGCAGTTCGGACAATTCGTACAAGTGCAGTGGGTGGCCGAGGCCAGAGTGGCCCCCGTAGAGTCCAGGCACGTAATCGTCAACCCACCAATATCGGCAGGTTTGACGGAATCTTCAGCTTCAGTGGGAGGAGACATGCGGTTCGGCGGCAAGATGCACATCAGCTTCGGCGGCAAGATGCACATCAGCTTCGGCGGCAAGATGCACTGAAAGCGGGTGTTGCCTGATTGAGGTAGCATCATGAGCAAGAAGATGGAGAAGACACTGGCCTCTCTGCTGTTTGCTCTTGTAGCAGGCGGTGGTGGCCGTAAGATGCACTGAGCTCTCAAGCTCCGTTTGATCGGTGCCGATAGACGGGGCACAGCAGACCCCGGAAGGTACCGTGGCATCAGCTGAACGTGACTATCGCGTTCTGACTGCGAGCCTGGCAGTGTGTGCCGGGCTCGTGGTGGCGTACGCAACATCGGACGTGGGGCCCCACTCTCTGTCAGCACACGTTGTCCGCGACGCCGTCGTTTTCGCGATTCTGGCGATCATTGCCGACGAGATGTCCGTGGAGGTCTCTGACCGAGTGACCTTGGCGGCATTCAATCTGCCAATCTTGTTGGCCATTATGTTCACGGGTCGGCTGCCTGCGATTGGGGTGGCAATGGCCGTCGGACTATGGGGCGCGTGGCGAGAACGATCTCGTGCCGTCGTGGTTTACAACAGTGCCAACGTTATCGTGGCGGTATTCATTGCATCGCTGGCGTTTGAGGCGCTGCTCAGCCCACTTGACGTACGTGTTGACCAGATCACCATGGGTCTTCTGGGTGCCGGCGCAGTTGCGGCCGCCTCTTTTGAGGCCACCAATCTGACTCTCCTCAGTCTTGGCATGCGCGTCAAGTACGGGCGTGCGTTCCGCGCGTTCTGGCAGGAGGAGATGCCGCCGTTCCTGCGTTCGCTCGGGGTGTTGCTGCTTCTCGGTCTGGCGATCGCCGCGCTATATGCAGCCGCCGGCATCATCGCTGTCGCATTGCTCTTCGTGCCGTTGTTCGCCAGTCAGTACATGTTCAAGCTGCTCGTGCGCGAGCGCGAGCACGTTGCGCGCCAGACGGAGCTGAGCGATCAGTATCTGGAGATGAACATCGGCTTGGCAGCGGCCATGGTCGTACTGCTGGACAGCAAGGACGAGTACACCGCGCAGCACTCTGCTGCGGTCGCGATGTACTGCCGCGACATGGCGACGGCGATGCGCTTGCCGGAGGAGGAGGCGGAAGCACTGCATCTGGCTGGTCTCCTGCATGACCTGGGCAAAGTCGGAGTCCCCGACGCGGTGCTGCGTAAGACGAGTGTGCTCGACGAGGGGGAGTGGGAATCGATTCGCGAGCATCCGGAGAAGGGTGCTGAAGTGCTCTCCCATCTCGCTGCCTATCAGGAGGTGGCGGATATCGTCCGCTACCACCATGAGCGACTCGACGGGAGTGGCTATCCGCATGGGATCACGGGTGAGGCGATTCCGGAGCTCAGCAAGGTGCTCGCGATCGCGGACAGCTACCACGCCATGACCTCAGACCGGCCATACCGACGTGCCCGCAGTTCTTTCGAGGCGCTCAAGGAACTGCGCACGCTGGCGGGTACGGCGCTGGATGCGGGATATGTGGAGGTTCTCGCCAAAGTCCTGCGCGACAAAGACCTGGCGTATCGGGACGGAAGCTCCACCGACTTCATGGGCGAGTATGAGCGCGGGCGCATCAACCTGAGGCTGCGTGGCCACGCGCTCGCGGATGTCAGCGGTCTGGCGAGCTCACGCCGGGAAGACCCAGCGGCAGGTTGACCAAGGTCCGGGCAGTGAGAGCGGCCGCCATGGCCTTGATCAAGTCGATCCACACGAAGGGGACGATGCCCGCGGTCACGGCCGCCGCCGGCCCCAGGTCCAGCTGGAACGCGAGCCAAGGGACCCCGACCAGGTAGACGGGGAGAAGCCCTGCCGCCGCGGCAATGGACAGGCCGGCCAAGCCGCGGCGCCGGTGGCGCGCGACAGTGCCCGCGACGACCGCCGCGGGAAGGAAGCCCCAGAGGTAGCCGCCGGTCGGCCCGAGGAGGGCAGCGAGTCCCGAGGTCCCGCCGGAGTACACGGGAGCCACCAGTCCGAGCATCAGATACGACAGGGTGCTGAGGAGCCCCAGTCGTGGTCCCAGGACGAGCCCCACGAGCAAGACCACGTACGTTTGAAGCGTGAAAGGCACGGAGCCTACGGGAACGGCCGCGAACGACGAGACCGCCAGCAGTGCGGTGAAGAGGGCGGCGGTCGCGATCTCCCTCGTCGTGAGTCGATACAATCGTCAACCTCCGTGCAGCAGACGGAGGTGACAATGTAGCGACCCCCGGGACGGGCGTCAAACCGTCCCGGGGCTCCTCATGTCGGTTCGTCTCATCTGTGTAACGTGACGTCTCCGGAGTGGAAGCTGCGCACCCGGCGATGGGGTAGCTCCACCAGGAGTGCGCCCCGGTCGTCGATGCCGGCGGCGGAACCGACCACGGGTCCGTCGCGAGTCTCCACGCTGATCGTCCTCGAGAGCAGGTAGTCGCGCTCGCGGAACCGGGTGAGCGCCGCCTCGAATCCTCCGCGCAGCGCCGTCTTGTAGTGCGTCTCCAGGGCGAGGAGAAGGGTAGCCAGGAGGTCGCTGCGATCCACCGGCTCTCCGCCGGCGATCTTCAAGGACGTGGCCGTGCGCCGCAGCGCGACCGGGAGCTCGCTGAACTCCGTATTGACGTTGATGCCCATGCCGAGGATGACCCAGTCCACCTCGTCCTGTTCACCGGAGACCTCCATCAGGATCCCTCCGGTCTTGCGACCGTCGATGAACAGGTCGTTCGGCCACTTGATGAGCACCCGCGCCGGAACGTGTTTCTCGATCGCCTCTGCTGCGGATACGGCCGCCAGGATCGTCAGCAGGTGCGCCTGGGTCATCGGCAGGGAGGGGCGCAGGATCACCGAGAACAGAAGGCCTTTGCCGGCGGGCGACGTCCACCGTCGGCCCAGGCGTCCGCGGCCGGCGGTCTGGGCCTCAGCCACGACGACCGTTCCCTCAGGGGCGCCCTTCTGGGCGAGGACCTTCGCCTCGAGGTTGGTGGAGTCGGTCTCGTCGTGGTAGCGGAACGAGTGACCGAACATGGACCCCTCGGTCCTTTGAGTCACGTGACCCAGGGAGAGGCGCGCGGGCTCGTCCTCGAGCCGGTAGCCGCGGCGCGAGACACCGATGATCCGGTAGCCGCGCTTTCGCAGCGACTTCACGTGCTTGTGCACCGCATTACGCGAGATGCCCATCACGTCGCTGATGGCCTCGCCCGAGACGAAATCCTGACTGCTGCGCAGGATATCGATGACGGTCTTCTTGCGTTGGCTCATGGCGGCAGACTCGACGTAGGTCACCGAAACAGTCGATTCCATAGCCTTCTCCTCCGGGGGCTCGATTGCGGGGAGAGGCTACCGACGGGACGCTCCATGCGAATCATACCCAGGGTTGATTCAGGACCGTGGCCGGGGTGGAAACGCGGTCATCGTGACGGAAGGGCGGGGTCGTCGCTCCGGCGCAGAAGACGCTGGTACTCAAGCACCGCGCCGACCCGTTTGGTCTGGCCGAGTTTGCGCAGGATGTGATTCACATGGGTCTTCACCGTGGCCAGCGAGATGAACAGGTCACCGGCGATTTCGTCGTTGGAGCGATCCTGGGCCATCAGTGCGAGAACCTGTCTCTCTCTGGGCGTCAGGTCTTTCAGCGCCGGGACTGTGACCTCACGTGGATCCGTTGATCGCGGGTCCGACACCTGCTCGCTCGGTTGTCGACCTGCCTCGACGAGGTCGATCCAGGTGCCCACCTGCGAAGCGCAGAGCCCTCGCAGCGTCTGTGCTGCCGCGCGGAACTGCCAGTGTCGACTCAGAGCGTCGATGAGCGGCGGCCCGAGCCCGTTGGACTTGTGACGCCGTAGCACCAGGCTGGCCAGCTCGGGGCGGGGGCATAACTCCTGGGCGATGAGATTGATGTGTCCCAAGGAGAGTTGACGAGGCAAGCATTCCTCAAGCAGGGCGACTGCGTCGGTGGTCGCTCCGGCAGTGTGGGCGAGTATGGCTTGGAACAGCTTCGCCTTGAGCTCTACAAAGGCGAGGCCTGCACGACCTGCTGCTTCTGCGATGGTCTTCAGCTCTCCGGCGTGATCCAAGCCCAGAAGTGCCTCAGAAAAGACGAGGTTGCAGCTCAGATTGGTAGCAAGGTACGGGTCGTTCCCACGCTCAGCCATTTCCGAGGCCAGGCGGGTGGGTGTTATACAGGCTCCGAGGTCTCCCTGTCGCCGCAGTATGGTGCCTTGATGACACAGGACGAATGCTTGGAGCCAGGGGTCTCCGTGCTGATTCCCTGTGCCCAGTGAGACGAGATCTGCGAGCGCAGCCCGGAGCTCCCCTTGAGCGGCGGTGAGGCATGCGCGACTATCCTCAATCATGCGCAGCATCAATACGTGACCGAGGTCGTTAGCGCTCTGCAGGGCACGACTGAGACTGTCCTCCGCTGAGTCGTACTCTCCCAATGCGGTCTCGACCATTCCCTGCATGTTGTGGGTAGCTGCCAGATGCATGGCGGTTCGACCTTCGCTGATGCAGAGCTGGAGGAGGTTCCGCGCGTTTCGCACGTCACCTTGGTAGTAAGCGGCATGCGCCCTCAATCCATGAAGTCGCGCGGCTTCCTCGGACCCTGAATCCATGAGAAAGCGGTCCACATCGACGAGTGAGGAGTCAAAGGCCTGCCACTGCTTGAGGTCCACCGCTGCTGATACCAGACTGAGATGAGTGTGAAGGCGCTCTGCATCCGTTTCGGCGCAGGCTAGCGCTCTTCTGCAGGTGGCCATGCAAGCTGGCGAATCTCCTGCCCAGAACTCAGCCCATTCGAGTATCGAGAGAACTTGGTAGATGTCTCTTCTGCTGTTTGACTCCAACAACCGGGACTCCGCCGTACGGAGGTCCCTCAAAGCCTGTGCGAACCGATCATCACGAATGGAGAGCACTCCCGAGATAACAAGCGCCCACGGGCTTCCCATTTGCCTGTGTGCGACGAGGCTGCCGACCCAATGGCTGAGTTGCTGGTAGGGCGCATGCTCGAGCAGGCTTTCGCCACCGCGGGCGATGGCAGCCAGAGCGAGTTCTCCTTCATTGGCGGCGAGGAGGAGCTCGATCGCCGCGGCCAGTTCACCGCACGCCTCGAGCGCGACGGCCGTGTCACGCTGCAAGGCGCGGAAGGCACCCTCTCCTTCGTCCTGCACGAAGCGCTGTTTCAGGAAGTCCCGCAAGAGGTTGTGATAGCGGTACGTACCCTCACGACCCGCCTCGAAAGTGAACACGTGGTTGCGTGCCAGGTAGTGAAGATGCCGCGATGCGCCGTGCTCTCCCATCAGACGCTCCGCCAGCTCGTTGTCGATGTGATCGAGGCAGCAGGTGCGGAGAAGGAAGCGCTGGACGGTGGCTGACTGCCTCTGGAACACCTGCTCCAGGAGATAGGAGAAGATGTCGCCCTGAAGTCGGGGGTCGCCGAGCGCGGTCTCGAGGGACGGAAGACCGAGCCAGCGGAGAGACATCGCCGCGAGGACGATGCTCGCCGGCCAGCCTTCGGTGAGCGTCAGGAGGCGTTCGACGTGGTTCTGCTCGTGATGCTTCCCGGAGTGCTGACGGAGTACCTCCGTCACCTGTCCGGCGTCAAAAAGGAGGATGTCACGCGGGATACGGGCGAGGTCACCGGCCAGTCTCAGCTTCTCGAGGCGGAACATCGGCTCGTATCTGGTGAGGACGACGAAACGGATCGTCTGCGGGCAGTTCTCGAGGAGGTAGTCGAGGACGTCGTTCATCAGCGGCGCGTCCACCGTCTCGTGGTAATCGTCGAGGACCACGTGGCCGAGCGTCTTCACGACCCGGTCGCATTCGGCGCAGAATCTCGCCGCAAAGACCTGTGGGGGCAGATCGAGTGCGAGTTCGGACTCCAGATCCTGGAGCAGCGCCGCGCCGAAATCAGGATGGAGCCTCTGTACGGCGCGGGTCATGGCGGCGAGGAACACCAGCGGGTCACGGTCGAGGAGGTCGAGCTTGTACCAGGCGGAACGACGGCCGCAGGCGTCGAGCGCCGCCGCCGTCGAGGTGGTCTTGCCGTATCCTGCCGGAGCGCATACCACCGTGAGTCTGTGCTCGAATGCGGTAGCGAACTCGGCGAGCGCGTCGACACGCAGCGTCACCCGGTCAAGGCGAGGCCGGAGGTACTTGGCCTCGATCGCCACCTGCCTTGCTCGCTGAGTCTCCACCGCGCCCCCGCCGGCACAGCACGCGCTCTCTGAGGACGCTTACTATAGCAACGAGGTGCTCTGCGGTGGCCGGTGGACGGCGGTCGAGAGGTGGACGATCGGTTGCGTGGCCGCCCCCCGCCCGGCGACAGACAGAGGCCGAGTGCGCCGACTCCGGCGTGACGGTCGGCGACGCTCAGTCGAGCAGGGCGAGGGCCAGCGCCACGGCCTCCGCCGGCGTGGACGCCACTCCCACTCCCGAGGAGAGGTCGTCGAGGGTGGCGTCCGGTGGCTCGATCCGCCATGTGTCGAGCATGACCAATGGACGACCGAGGCTGCGCGCCAGGCCGATCTCGCTGAGCGTGCCCCAGGCGCCGCCGAGCGCGATGACCGCATCACCGCTGGCGACGACACTGAGGTTGCGTGCGTGGCCGATGGCGCTACAGACCGTGTACGTGAGGTCCGCGGCCGCACGGCCACGGTGGTCCTCGGGGAGGATCCCGATGGAGACGCCGCCTGCACGTCGCACTCCTCGGGCGACCGCCTCCATGACTCCCTCGCGGCCGCCGCAGACCACGACGACGCCGCGCTGGGCGAGGAGCTCACCCAGCTCCTCGGCCTTCGCCGACAGCTCGGCCGAGGCCCGGCCGGCGCCGATGACGCTGATGTAGACGGGCGCAGTCAGCGGGGCTCCTCGTGACCGGAGGGCGGCGATGGCGCAATGCCGCGCGGTGATCTCTCCCCATCCGGGGTGGCATCGTGCGCCGGCCGGGCGGGCGCCGCGAAACGGCCGCGGCCGGCCGCCCTGTCCTCCGCCTCGCGCCGGAGACAGGCCCACGGCCGACGACCGGGCGTGCCGTAGTAGATGTGGAAGTCTGGGCGGTACCCGCGTCGCTCGTAGAGCCGTGCGGCCACGCTGTTGCCCTGGTCGACGCCGATCTCCACATCCTCGATGCCGAGCCGGTCGAGCTCCGCGTCGACAGCGTCCATGAGCGTCGTGCCGACGCCGTCGCCGCGTTCCCGTGCATCTACGCACAACGCGGCCAGCACGGCGTGCTTGTCGCCTGTGTACCAGACGGGGTCCGGCCCCTCCACGCACACATAGGCGTAACCAACCACCTCGTCTCGCCGCCGGGCGACGAGCACGAAGGCCTCGCCGGCCAGTGTCGCCAGCATCTCCCGACGCTCGAGCTCCCACGACTCGTCGGACGGCCGGACCGGCACGAGTGCGCCCGGGAGGGCGGCCACGTGGTCCATGAGCTGTCTCCAGAGCGGCCCGACGAGCTCGATGTCGGCGGGGTCCAGGCGGTCGATCGCGATGTCGTCGGGCATGGGTCCTCTGGCTGGTCCGGATTCGAGGGGCACGTGGTGCGCGGGAGCCTATCGCAGGCGGACGTGTCTCTGCAGCGTCGCGTCGCCATGCTCAGCCGAGCAGCGCGGCCAGCAGTCGCACCGCGCCCGGCTTGCTGAGCGGCTCGTTGAGGTTGCCGCACTTGGGGCTCTGCACGCAACTCGGACATCCGGCTTCACAGGGGCACTCGGCGACCAGCGTGCGGGCGGCGGTCGCGAGGCTCTCGAAGGACCGATAGCCCCGCCGCGAGAGCCCGATCCCGCCGGGGTAGCCGTCATAGACGAAGATGCTCGGGACATCCGTCTGCCAATGCCAGGACGTGCTCAGGCCTCCGATGTCCCAGCGGTCGCACATGGCGTACAACGGCAGCAGGGCGATGAGGGCGTGCTCGGCGGCGTGCAGCGCGCCAGGGCCCGCGCGCTCGTCGCCCTCCGACAGGCCGTCGAGCGCCCTGTCGAGGGTCGCCTGAGGGACGGCCACCCAGAACGCCTGCGTGGGGAAACTCTGCTCGGGCAGGTCCAGGACGGCGGTGTCGAGCACATGCCCGTCGGTCAAGTCCCGCCGCTGGAAGGAGACGACCTGCTCCGTCACCTCGAGGTCGCCGTGGAAGAGGACGGCGCCGGCCAGCTCCCGCATGTCGGCCTGGCCGGCGATCTGGACGTTCTTGTCGACCTTGACCTGCGTGTAGTAGTCGCCGTCGAAATCATCCACCAGTACGGTGCGCCCTTCCAGGTCGAGGCGTCGCACCAGATAGCTGTGCCCCAGGTGGAGGTAGACGGCTCCCGGGTGACAGAAGCGGAACACGCGTTCGAGCTCCACGGTGCCGATCACCTCCCCGCCGTCTCCCTCGACGATGGCGAACTGCTCCCGGCTCGCCGTGCGCAGACCCACGGCGTGAGCCGGCGAGTACGGGTGTGACCAGACGGACTCGTCCCCGCGACGTCGCAGCCGACCACCCTTGACGAGACGCTCCGCCTGCACCATCCCCTCCGTGCCGAAGTACTCCTCGTCGGAGGGCGTGAGCGGGATCTCGTAGGCGGCCGCCTCGAGGTGGGGGCCGGTGATGCCCGGGTTGTGAAGGTCGATCACCGCCTCCTCGACGCTGCCTCCGAGAAGCCGGTCGGGCTCCCGCATGAAGTACTGGTCGAGCGCGTCCTGGCCCGCGACCAGCACGGCGTGGCCCCGTCCCGCCCGCCCGGCGCGGCCCCACCGTTGTCTGAGGCTGGTCACGGTGCCGGGGAAGCCGAGCACCAACGAGACGTCGAGGTCGCCGACGTCGATACCGAGCTCGAGCGCCTGCGTCGCGACCACGGCGTCGAGCTCATGTTCGAACAGGCGGCGCTCGACGGAGCGTCGCTGCTCCGGTGTGTACCCGGCCCGATACGGCCGGATCCTCTCGGCGCGGTCGCGGCGGCCACGGTCCTCGAGGCGGCGGCGGACGTGACCGTACAGCAGTTCCGCCGCCTTGCGGGTCGGCGCGAAGGCGATCACCCGTGCTCCCGCGAGCAGGCACTCCGTCGTGACGTGGCCCGCCTCGGCCAGAGCGCTCCTTCGCACCCCGGTCGACGCGTCCTCCAGGGGTGGGTTCCAGAGCACCACGGTACGCTCCGGGTGCGGTGCCTGGTTCTCGTCCACGACTGCGAAGGGCAGGCCGACGAGACGCCGCGCGAACTCACCGGGGTCGGCGATGGTCGCCGACGTCAGCACGAACTGCGGATCGGCGCCGTACCGGCGGCACACGCGGCGCAGGCGACGTATGACCTGGGCGACGTGACTGCCGAACACGCCGCGATACACGTGTGCCTCATCGAGCACCACATACCGCAGTCGATGGAGGAACTCCGCCCAGCGCTCGTGGGCGGGCAGGATGCCGACGTGCAGCATGTCGGGGTTGGTGAGCAGGACGCCGGCGCTGCGCCGCAGGAGCGGCCGTTGCTCCCTCGGCGTGTCGCCGTCGTAGATCGCCGGTGTCACGCCGGCGAGATGGAACCGGTTCAGCTTGCGGGCCTGGTCCTGGGCGAGCGCCTTCGTGGGGAAGAGGAAGAGGGAGCGGGACGAGGGGTCCGCGGCGAAGGATTCGAGGACGGCGAGCTGGTAGCAGAGGCTCTTCCCGCTCGCCGTCCCCGTGCCGATCGCGACGTGCTCTCCCCTGCGGAGGAGGTCCCGTGTGGCCGCCTGATGACCGAACAGGGTCTCGACGCCCGCGGCCCGCAACGCATCGCGCACGACCGCCGGGAGGTCCTCCGGCAGAGCGACGCGGCGCCCTGCTCGAGCCGCCTCGTGGGCGACGGCCACCACCTGCTCATGACCACCGTCCGCGAACAGCGCGTCGAGCGCCGCGGTCCTCTCCCGTGTGCTGGCGACGTCGTCGTCCACGGGATCATCTTACGCCTCGACCGTGGGCGGCCGGGCGGTCGCGGAGCCCGGCGCGACGGAGGCTGCAGCCGCCCGCGGGCGCCGGTCGTCATATGGAAGGGGGCGCTGCCGCGCCCCCTTGAGTCCGCCTCCGTCTGCCCCCCTGCTCCTACTTGATCACGCGGCGTCCCAGGTCCAGGGTGAAGAACCAGACCACGCCGTCGATGCCGCGGAAGCCGGTCTCGGTCTTCTTCGCGCCCACGCCGATGTCGCGGAACGCCTTCGTGAGGATGACCCGACGATGGCCCTTGGAGTTCATCCAAGCCTTGACGACCAGACAGGGACTCGAGCAGAGGCCGGTGGCGTACTGGATGTTCTCGCCGGCCTTCCGGAGCCTGTAGCCCTTGCCGGGGTATCCGTGCCGGACGAGCCGTGCCGACCAGGGCTCGCCGTTCGAGGAGTCGTGGCCGAAGTGCTTGTGGAGACTCATGTCCGCGGAGTGGCTGCGGGCCGCGTTGACGAGCTTGGCGTTGACACGGAGTCTCGGGAGCCCCCGCTTGGCGCGCACCTTGTTGATCTGCGCGACGAGCTGGGCCTCGTATTTGTTGAGGGAGACGGCCGCGACGGCGGGGCCGGCGAGGAACAGCGCACAGACCGCGACGAGAAGGATGACGATGACGACGCGCTGTGCCCTCAACCCGGCTCACCTCCCGGCCCGGCGCCGGTCGCTGCGCCGGGCGTCGTGGTCCGCGTGTGTGGTCCCGTACAGATCAGGTATCGGGTGTCGGTCGACGGAGTTGAGAGGTGCGAGGGTGGAAGTATCGCCTGCTCTGGCGACGCCGCGCCGGCACGCGGGTCTCATTTCCTCGGCCGCCGCGGCGCGAGGCTTGCGGCCGGACAGCCGGCGTTGTAGCTTGGCGGGCGACATGCACACCAGTCCGGGCAGTCAGCACCGGCGGAGAGCGACCCGCCGGCGCAGTCAGATAGTCCGCCGGCGTGTGGTCGCGCTGGTCGTCCTCGTGACCCTCATCTCCCTCGCCGTCTGGGTCGCGTACGCCATCCCCGGCCAGACGCCGGCCCGCGTGCCGGCGGGTGCCGCGCTGCCCGCGGCCGGCCGTGCCGTCGACTCGGACGAGACACTCGTGGTGGCACGCATCGAGGGCGTCGACGTGCTGCTGCCGGTCGCCCGCGAGGCGACCACTGCGGTGGCGTTCCACCCCGTCGACGAGCGCGACGCCGTGGCGTTCACCCCGGTGGGCAAGCGCGTCGCGGGCGGCGGGCTGGGCGATAAGCTCGCCGGCATCTTCGCCGAGGGAGGAGGCGTCCAGTACTACCTCATGGACGGCAACGGGCGCGCGGAGTCCTCCCCCACCGCGGGACTGGACGTGGGGGCGGTGCCCGGGTCCCCCGTCGTGTCGCCGGTCGACGGCAAGGTCGTCGCCGTCAAGGAGCACAGCGTGCTGGGTCGTTACCGGGACGTCGAGATCGACATCGCGCTCGCTGCGGACCCCTCCCTCCTGCTGATCGTCACGCACATCGCCAAGCCGGGCGTCGAGATGGGCGAGGTCGTGTCGCGCGGCGCGACGGTGCTCGGCGCCGTGCGCGGGTTCCCACCTGGTCTCGAGCAGGCCCTCAGCCGGCTCACCTCGGACAACGGCGACCATGTGCAGATGATGGTGCTGCGGGTCACGCCGGAACTGGCCGGCTGGTGACCGGCGTGGCCGTCCCCGCGGCGACCCGGGCGGTCATCGGCGGCTCAGGGTCCCTCGCCGCCGACTTCCCCGGCGACCTGCACCCGGAGGCACGCGTCGTGGACGCCGGCCTCGTGTTCGACACGCCCTGGGGCGAGAGTCCGCCGTTCACGCTGTTCGAGCTCGGCGGCGAACGTGCCCTGCACGTCGGGATGCACGGCTGGCGCGCGGGGGTCTCGCGTGGACGTGCCTCGCGCCAGGTGTTCAGCGTCCTGCACCGGGCCGGCGTCAGGCGCATCGTCTCGGACGCAGGCGTCGGCAGCCTGAACCACCTGCTCGATCCCGGGGACCTCGTCGTGGTGGACGACTTCGTCGACATGACGACCGACCGGGACCGCTACGGTGTGGTCGCCGGCGGTCACCTGCTCATCATGCGCGACGCGGTGTGCGCCGCCGGGCGCGAGGCGCTGGTGGGCGCGGCCAGGCGCCACGCGCCGGAACGCCGCCTGTTCACGCGCGGGACCTACGTGGTCACCGAGGGGCCGCGCTTCGAGTCGCCCGCCGAGGTCCGTTTCCTCCAGACGCTCGGCGACGTGGTGGGGCAGAGCTTCTGCCCCGAGGTGTGGCTGGCGCGCGACATCGACGCCTGTTACGCGGGCATCTACCTCGTCGTGAACTACGGCGAGGGGGTCGTGCAGGAGTGGGAGCACGACCTTCTGGCGCAGATCTTCCACGAGGACGCGGCGCTGATGGGCCGCATCCTCCTCGACGCGCTGGCCGCCCTGCCCCCCGGCGACGAGTGTCGCTGCCGGGAGCTGCGCAAGCCCACGCTCCTCGGCTGACGGCGGCCGCGGTGGAGCGCCCCCGCGGCGTGCCTCCCGGCATCTGCGCGTGGCCGCTCAGCCGCTGAGCGCCCAGGTCGTCACCGCGACGGCGTTGAACAGGGCGTGCATGACGATGCTGGTCCAGAGAGAGCCGGTGCGCCGGTAGGCCCAGGCGAGGACGAAGCCGAGCCCCGCCAGGGGGACGAACACCTCGAACTGCAGGTGGGCGCAGCCGAAGACGACCGCCGACACGAGGGCGCCTGCCATCCAGCCCCACGAGTTGGCCAGGCCGCGGAACAGGAAGCCCCTGAAGACGACCTCCTCGAACAGCGGCGCCATCACCACCGCCAGCAGGACGAAGAGCACCAGCCCGACCCCGGTGTGCGGGAACTCACGGATGATGGGTTGCTGCTCAGGGTGCACCAGGAGGCCGTGGACGACCGTCAATGCGTACACCGCGCCGAGGCCGGCCGGGACGACCCACACGAACGAGCGGTCTGGCCGCCGGAGCCCCCACAGCGCGAGCGAGCGGCCTGCCGTCCGCAGAGAGAAGAGCCAGGCCGCGAAAGTCTGCCATCCGTAGAACACCGCGGCACTCGTGACGAGCAACGTCGCGCTGAAGACGGTCACATCGGTGCGTGTGCGCGATCCGCCGAGCCCTGCGGCGAGGGAGAGGAGCAGCTGGGGGCCCCACCCCACGGCGAGGCCCGCCGCCGCCCCCGTCCAGCGCCAGGACGCCTGCGGCAGCGAGAACGGAGGATCCGACGTGGCCGCCCGGGGGGGCGTGGACCGCCCGCCGCCGGGCGACAGCGGAGGCGGCACGTGTCGTCCACGCACGGACGCCCCCGCGTCTGCGTGTGGGGGCGGCTGTCCGCCGCCTCTCGTCTGTCCGTCCATCGTCCCGCCTTACGTGAGGGGCTCCACCCTACCGGTACACGGGCGGCGATGGGACCCCTGCCCGCCGTCCGCGCCCCCGTCGCAAGCCCGCCTGCGTCTCCGTCGTGGTTTTGCCCGCGTCCTCCCGGCCTGTTATACTCCGCCGCCGTGGCCGCCGCGGGCTTGCCGCTGCGTGCCGGCCGGGGGGAGGCGCGTTGACCCCCTCGCGGAGCGCTTGGTATCCTTATGTGCTTCTGTTTGAAAGGAACACGACGTGCGTCAACTCGTCACGCTCGCCTGCCAGGAGTGCAAGCGGCGCAACTACCACACCAACAAGAACAAGAAGAACGACCCGGACCGCATCGAGCTCAAGAAGCACTGTCGCTGGTGCGGCACGCACACCGTGCACAAGGAGACGCGCTAGTCGCGTCGTCTTCGTTCCTCGCAGGGCTGTAGCTCAATTGGTAGAGCACCGGTCTCCAAAACCGGGGGTCGGGGGTTCGAGTCCCTCCAGCCCTGCCACCGATCATCGGAGCGGGTAGTTGGCGAAGACCGCAGACAACAAGAAGGCCGCCGCGAAGACCTCGGCCACCGGCAAGCCGGGGCGCGGCAAGAGGTCGGCGCAGAGCAGCAGCACGACGCGGAGCAAGAAGGCGCCGGCCAAGCGCACCGACGCGAAGGCGGCGCGCGTCAAGGCGTCGCAGAAGGCTCAGCCCAGGGCCAAGGGTCGTCCGGCCGAGAAGAAAGGCCTGATGAAGTTCCTGCGCGACGTGCGCGTCGAGATGGGCAAGGTCACCTGGCCCACGCGCAAGGACCTCGCGCAGTCCACGCTGGTGGTGCTCGTCGCGGTGGCCATCGCCGCGGTGTACGTGCTGGTCGTCGACCAGGCTTTCCTGCGCGTCGTCGACTTCTTCGTCAACCTCATCACTTGAGCGGGTCCCCCCATGTACAGCTGGTACGTCGTCAACACATACTCCGGGCACGAGAACAAGGTGAAGGCCAACCTCGAGCACCGGCGCCAGTCGATGAGCCAGGAGGAGCGCATCCATCAGATCGTCGTCCCCACCGAGCAGGTCGTGGAGACCAAGGACGGCGAGAAGGTCACCAGCGAGCGCCGTGTGTTCCCGGGCTACGTGCTGGTACAGATGGAGCTCACCGACGACACCTGGTCGCTGGTGAAGAACACTCCGGGCGTCACCGGTTTCGTCGGCGCGCAGAACAAGCCGGTCGCACTCTCCCGCGCCGAGGTCGACCGCATCATGCACACCGCGTCGGTCGAGCGCCCCAAGCAGAAGGCGGAGTTCGCGGTCGGCGAGAACGTGCGCGTCACCTCCGGTCCGCTCAGCGATTTCTCCGGCGAGGTCGTCGAGGTCAACCTCGACCAGAGCCGGCTCAAGGTCATGGTGTCGATCTTCGGCCGCGAGACGCCGGTCGAGCTCGCCTTCGACCAGGTCAAGAAGACGTCCTAACCAGGAAGCAAGCGAGGCAACCAGTGGCCAAGAAGGTCCTCACCAAGATCAAGCTGCAGATCCCCGCCGGCCAGGCGAGCCCGGCCCCGCCCGTGGGTCCCGCGCTCGGACAGCACGCCGTCAACATCATGGAGTTCTGCAAGGCGTTCAACGCCCAGACGCAGCAGTCGGGCAGCAGCATCGTGCCGGTCGAGATCACCGTGTACGAAGACCGTTCCTTCACCTTCGTCACCAAGACGCCGCCGGCGGCCGTGCTGCTGCGCGAGGCCGTCGGCCTCGACAAAGGCTCCGGCGAACCCAACCGCAACAAGGTCGGCAGGGTCACGCGCGAGCAGGTCCGCGCCATCGCCGAGACCAAGATGCCGGACCTCAACGCCAACGACGTCGACGCCGCAATGAAGATCATCGAGGGCACCGCCCGCAGCATGGGCATCGAGGTCGCTGCAGAGTAACCACACGTCGTCAGCCGCAGGCCGGGCCGGTGCCGCGCCGGCCGGCCGCCGAAGCGGGAGGCGGTCATGCGCCGCCGTCCGGACCGCAGGAGGTATGCACATGGCCGGCAAGGGCCGCACCTACACCACCGCCAAACGCACCATCGAGCCCGGTCGTCAGTACTCGCCGCTCGAGGGCGTGAGGCTCCTCAAATCCCTTCAGGGCGCCAAGTTCGACGAGACCGTCGAGGTCCACTTCCGTCTGGGCGTCGACGTGCGTCACGCCGACCAGATAGTGCGCGGCACCACGGTGCTCCCGCACGGCACCGGCAAAGAGATGCGCGTGGCCGTGTTCGCCGAGGGCGACAAGGCGCGCGAGGCCGAGGAGGCCGGCGCCGACATCGTCGGCACCGACGATCTGGCCAAGCAGGTGCAGGACGGCGTGTTCGACTTCGACATCGCCATCGCCACGCCCGACATGATGGGCACGGTCGGCAAGCTGGGCCGTATCCTCGGCCCCCGCGGCCTCATGCCCAACCCCAAGTCCGGCACCGTGACGTTCGACGTGGGCAAGGCCGTCAGGGACGCCAAGGGCGGCAAGGTCGAGTACCGCACCGACCGCTCCGGCATCATCCATCTGAGCATCGGCAAGAAGTCCTTCACCGAGGAGATGCTGGTGGAGAACTACGGCGCCGTGCTCGACGAGATCGTGCGCGCCAAGCCCGCGGCCGCCAAGGGCAAGTACATCAAGAGCGTGTACATCGCGGCTACGATGAGTCCGAGCATCGCTCTCGATCCCACGCGCACCCGGGACCTGCTCGCCGAGTGACCGGCGCCGGCGCGCCGGTTGCCGTCGCCGCCTCCCTGTCCTATACTCCCGCTCCGCGGCGCCGCGCGCCGCGGCCGATGACGGTCGGCGCTCCTCCGGGAGCCCAAGGGATCCATGCGGGTCCGCCCCCCGAGGCGAGAACGAGCTGAGTCTGTGAGCCGTGCCCGCTTCCGCTTCGGGAGCGGGTCTTTTGTTGCGACTGAGAGGTCGAGATGCTGAGAAGAGAGAAAGACGCGGTGATCGCCGAGGTCCAGCAGCTGCTCACGGACACGGAGAACCTGTTCGTCAGCGACTACCGCGGCCTCACGGTGGCAGAGCTCGCCGAGCTCCGCGGCAAGCTGCGCGAGAGCGGCGCGCGCTTCAGGGTCGTCAAGAACACCCTGGGCGGCATCGCCGCCGACAAGGCGGGTCGGGAGACGGTCAAGAATCTGCTCAACGGCCCCACGGCGATCACTTTCTGCGGCGACGACCTCGTCGGCGCCGCCAAGGCCCTCGCCGATTTCGCGAAGACGCACCCTCAGCTCGAGGTGCGCGGCGGCCTGCTCGACGCGAGCCTCATCGACCACGATGCCGTGAAGGCGCTGGCCAGCCTGCCGCCGCGTGACGTCCTCATCGCCCAGGTGGTCGGCACCATGGCCGCTCCCATGACCGGCCTGGTCACCGTCCTCCAGGGTACGATCAGCGGCTTCGTCCGCGCCCTCGACCAGGTGGCGCAACAGCGCGCCGCCGCCGGCGAGGCGTGAGCCCCCGCCGCTCCATCCCGTCCAGCAAGGCGTTCAAGCCCCACGCAGAGGTGAACTGACAATGGCAGACAAAGCTCTCACGAAGGACCAGCTCATCGAGGCCATCAAGGGCATGACCGTGCTCGAGCTCAGCGAGATGGTCAAGGCGCTTGAGGAGGAGTTCGGCGTCAGCGCGGCCGCTCCGGTCGCCGTGGCCGCAGCTCCGGCCGCCGGCGCCGCCGAGGCCGCCCCCGCAGAGGAGAAGACCTCCTTCGACGTCGTGCTCGCCTCCTTCGGCGACCAGAAGATCCAGGTCATCAAGGTCGTGCGCGCGCTCACCGGTCTCGGCCTCAAGGAGGCCAAGGAGGTCGTCGAGGGCGCCCCGAAGCCGATCAAGGAAGGCGTCACCAAGGACGAGGCCGAGGACGCCAAGAAGCAGCTCGAGGACGCCGGCGCCACCGTCGAGATCAAGTAGGACGCTTCCTCGTCACGTGAGGATCCCGAAGGGCCGGGGCGGCGACGCCGCCCCGGCCCTTCTGCGTCGCGGGTCCGCGCGAGGGGGTGGACTCCTGTCCTCCCGGCGAGGGTGACGCTGACCGGACGGCGCGTCCCCTCAGGGCCGCATGTCGGCGGCGGCCGGCGTCCGTGGGCGTGTCCCGGTGCGCGCGCCCGTCGCCGGGGTGTGGACAGACGCTTGTGACGTGGCGCGCGTTCCGTTACGCTGCACGGAACAGGAGAGGTCGCCCGGAGGAGCCGTGGCACGACACGCATCCGCTCGTTCCGGCTGAGCGCACGTCGACGAGATCGTGAGAGCATCGCCACAGCGCGAGTCGCGCAGGAGTCCGTGCGGGCTCCCGCTTCGCGGCGTCCTGCCCCCACCGTCCGGCCGCCCGCCGGGGATGCGAGCGGCATGTACCCGAGCTAGCGAGGTCCGATGACTGCATCATTCATCAGGCACGACGACTTCCCGGCGTTCGTGAGTGCCATGATCGAGGCCGGCCCGGTGTACGGCCCCGTGGCCAAGCGCTCGCGGTTCGCCTTCGAGCGTCTGGAGGCGCCCGGGGACCTGCGTCTCGACTACGACGTCACCATCCTGCCGCCCAAGAAGCTCTTCTTCCCGCCGGCTCAGGACCTCCTCCACTTCGATGAGGCGGGGTTCAGAGCTCCGCTGGAGCCGGTCGAGAAGGTGCTCCTGGGGGTCCACTTCTACGACGTCAAGGCCATCGACCAGACGGACCTGCTGTTCTCGGAGCGCAACTGCGACCTCAACTACATGGCCCACCGGGAGACGACCACCATCGTCGCCTCGAACATCCAGAACGTGTTCCACCGGGCCTTCTTCGCCTCGGTCGGACGCAACGTCTTCCCGCACGGGCACGACGCCTTCCTCACCGCCATCGAGGGCGGGTACGTGTTCGAGACCAGGACCGAGCGGGGGGAGAAGCTGCTCGCGCTGGGCGCCTTCGAGCCCGCCACCGATGCGCAGGTCAAGGAGGCGGCCCAGGTCAACGCAGCGGTGCTCGAGCAGTGCCCCGAGAAGCTGGAGTCGGGCACCCGCGAGATCGCCGACAAGGTGCGGGCGTCCTTCAAGGACGAGGCCCTCTGGACGGAGCTGGCGGAGGACTGCTTCTCGTGCGGGAGCTGCAACACGGTCTGTCCGACCTGCTACTGCTTCGATGTCCAGGACACCTGGAACGTCGATCAGGTGTCCGGACAGCGCACCCGCTTCTGGGACGGGTGTCTCACCGAGGACTTCGCGAAGTGCTCCCTCGGCGAGGGCGCCTGCGAGAACTTCCGCGAGGAGCGGGCGGCCCGCTTCCGCCACCGCATCATGCGCAAGGCCACGTACCTGAACGTCAAGCTCGGCGGACCGGCGTGCGTGGGCTGTGGCCGCTGCTCGGCCGCCTGCACCGCCGACATCGCCGACCCGGTGCGGGTCATCAACCGGATCACGGCTTCGTGAGGGGGAAGAAGATGGATCACCAGTGCACCTGGAACAAGGTGGAGAACATCTTCCTGCCCCGCGAGGCGAAGATCACGCACACGCTGCAGGCGACCCCGACGGAGACGCATTTCACGCTGGAGATGGCCGACGGCCGACCCATGGAGTATGAGCCCGGGCAGATCGTCGAGCTCTCACTCTTCGGTTACGGCGAGATCCCGATCGGCTTCGCCAGCTCACCGACGCGCACGGACTCGTTCGACCTGGTCGTGCGCGCGGTGGGTCGCGTGTCCAACGCCGTCACCAGGCTCGGCGTCGGCGACTCGGTCTACGTGAGGGGGCCGCTCGGCAACGGCTTCGACCTCAGCAAGCTGCGTGGCCACGACGTCCTGATCGTGGCCGGCGGCATCGGTATCTGTCCGACGCGCAGCCTGATCCAGTACATCCTCGACCGCCGCGAGGAGTTCAAGCGGTTCGTGCTCTTCTACGGTTCGCGCGAGCCGTGCTTCCAGCTCTTCTCGGACGACCTCGCCTGCTGGCGCGGAGGGGAGGGCGTCGAGTTCCATGAGACCGTCGACAAGGCCGACGAGACCTGGACGGGCAACGTCGGCGTGATCACGACGCTCTTCCCCAAGGTCGAGCTGACTCCGGCGACGCGCGCGGTCATCTGCGGCCCGCCGATCTTCTACCGGTTCGTGATCCGCGAGCTCGACATGATCGGCATCCCCCGCGAGAACGTGTACGTCGACCTCGAGCGCCGCATGAAGTGCGGTGTCGGCAAGTGCGGCCACTGCCAGATCAACGACAAGTACGTGTGCGTGGACGGCCCGGTGTTCTCGTTCGCCGAGGTCCAGGATCTCGAGGAGGCGTTCTGATGGGCAAGCCGAAGGTCGCGTTCTTCGATTTCGCAGGCTGCGAGGGCTGTCAGATCGAGTTCACCAACTACGGCGACGACGCGTTCCTCGAGCTGATCAAGCACGTCGACGTCGTCGAGTTCCGCGAGGCCATGACAGAGACGACGACGGACCCGATCGACATCGCCTTCGTCGAGGGAGGGTTCACGCGCGAGGCCGACCGCGCCCGGCTCGAGCGCATCCGTGAGCGGGCCGCCATCGTCATCGCCTACGGGCAGTGTGCGGCCGGCGGCGGTATCAACGGCCTCAAGAACCACCAGTCCGACTATAGCGAGTTCGTCTACGGCGAGGACGCAGACCAGCCGCATCTGGACTCGCAGAAGGCGCAGCCCGTCTCGGCGGCGATCAAGGTCGACTACTTCGCCTACGGGTGCCCGGTCAACAAGTACGAGGTGCTGCAGATCATCTCGCACCTCCTGCACGGCAAGGAGCCGGTGATCCCGAACTATCCGGTCTGCGTGGAGTGCAAGCGCCGCGAGACCGTCTGTCGCTACGACGAGGGCGACCACTGCATGGGCATGGTGGCCCGTGCCGGCTGCGGCGCCCCCTGCCCGGCCTACGGCGTCCCCTGCGAGGCTTGTCGCGGCTTCGTCGACAATCCCAACGTGCCGGCCCTGGAGAAGGTGCTCAAGGAGCGCGCAGGGTTCTCGGAGAAGCGGGCCGCCGAGAAGGCTCTGATGTTCACCGCCGTCGATCTGGAGGCCACGTCATGACCACAGCCCGAATCCGCGTCGATCATCTGACCCGCGTCGAGGGCCACGGCAACATCGTGGTCAACGTGACCGACGGCGTGATCGAGAAGTGCGAGTGGCAGGTGCCGGAGGCGCCGCGCTTCTTCGAGGCGATGATCCGTGGGCGCCACTACTCCGAGGTCGGGCGCATCACGAGCCGCATCTGCGGCATCTGCGCCGTGGGGCACACCCTCTCCTCGGTCAAGGCCACGGAGGCCGCCCTCGGCATCGAGATCAGCGAGCAGACCCGGAAGCTCCGCGAGCTGCTCAAGTACGCGGAGAACTGCGACTCGCACATCCTCCACGTCAACTTCCTGGCCGCGCCCGACTTCCTCGGCGCCCCGTCGGTGTTCCCGCTCGTCGCCACGCACGGCGAGGTGGTGGCCCGGGCGCTGCGTCTCAAGCGTCTCATGCACGAATGGGGCTCGCTGATCGGCGGACGCACGACGCATCCCATGAGCGTGGTGCCGGGAGGCTTCGCCGCGGTGCCGACGACGAAGGAGCTCGAGCAGCTCCGGGAGAAGCTCGTCGCGGCCCTGCCCGACCTGGACGCGTTCGTGGCGACCATCGTGTCGGTGGCGGGCCGCGTGCCGGACTTCGACCGGCCCACCGAGTACATCGCGCTGTCGAGCGACACGGGGTACGCCCTCTACGACGGCGACATCCAGTCGCTCCTCCCGGACGGCACCAAGCAGCGGTACCCGGTGGCGGACTACCGTCAGGTGACCAACGAGTTCGTGGTGCCCCAGTCGACCGCCAAGTACACGAGGAACAAGCTGGAGGCCTACGCAGCGTGCGCGTTGGCACGCTTCAACAACAACTACGACATGCTCCACCCCGAGGCCAAGAAGGTGGCGGAGACGCTCGGTATCCAGCCCATCTGCACCAACCCCTACATGAACACCGTCGCCCAGGTCGTCGAGATCGTCTCCAACATCCACGAGTCGCTCAGGCTGCTGGACGAGCTCATCGAGACCGGCGTCGAGCTCGAGCCTCTGGTGGAGCCGACCAGATACGGGACCGGGGCCGGCGCGGCGGAGGTGCCGCGCGGCGTCCTGTTCCACGAGTACACCTACGACGACGACGGCATGTGCCTCGGCGGCGACTGCGTGATCCCGACCAACCAGAACCACAACAACATCCAGTACGACTTCGAGAAGCTCGTCCCCGAGCTGGTCGAGCAGGACAAGAGTGAGAAGGAGATGGAGCTGGCGCTCGAGATGCTGGTCCGCGCCTACGACCCCTGCATCTCGTGCTCGACGCACTACCTCGACGTCAAGTTCGTGCGCTGATCCGGTGCGGTACCTCGTCGGCGTAGGCGGGTACCTGGCCGGCGACGACGGCGTCGGCCCGAGGGTCGTCGACTACGTGCTCGAGAACGGCCTCGACCAGGATTTGGAGGCGATCGACCTGTCGACCGACGCCGTGAGCCTGGTCGCGTACCTCGACGACGACACCGAGGCCGTGCTGGTGGTCGACGCCGCGCACCTCGGTCTGGCCCCGGGCGACTTCCGCGTCTTCTCACCGGAGCAGGTGGAGACGCGGAAGGAGCTCGGTGGTCTGACCACCCATGAAGGCGACGTCCTCAAGGTGCTGGAGCTCGCGCGCGAGGCGGGATTCCCGATCCCTCCGCTGGCGATCATGGGTATCGAGCCGGGCGAGATAGCGGAGGGGAGGCCGCTCTCGGCGCCGCTGAGGGAGCGGCTGCCCGAGTACGCGGCGGTGGCGGTCGAGCGGCTGGCGGCGTTGTGAGCGGCCGACGACGGGGGCCGGGGCGACCGGCTGCTTCAGTCCGGCGGCGCCGACGGCAGGACGAGCGTGAAGACGCTGCCGTGACCCTCTTCGCTCTCCACCGTCAGCGCGAGCTCCTGCAGGTCCGCGATCTCGCGGGCCACGGTCAGGCCGAGCCCGGCGCCGTCCGGGTAGTGGGCGGCCCCGGCATCCGCCCGATAGTCCTCGTCGAAGACGCGCGGCAGGCAGCGCGCCGCGATGCCGATCCCGTGGTCGCGGACGGAGATCGCGATCCGGTCGGCGGCGGTCGCTGCAACCTCGACCTCGACCCGGTCGCCGGCGGCGGAGTAGACCACCGCGTTCTCGATGAGCTCGGAGAGGAGCGCGGCCGTCTTCTGCGGGTCGCAGTGCACGGATCCGCCCCCGGGGTCGGCCGCGATGCTCACGCTCACGCCGCGCGCGTCGGCGAGCGCGGCCTGCGGGCGGACGGCCTCCTCGAGCAGCTCGTTGGGCGGGACGACGGAGGGCGCCAGCCCGTCGCGGCCGGCCAGGCGCAGATCGGCGAGCATGCGCCTCTTGGCGAGGGCACGGAGGCCGGCGTCGCAGCGCGCGTGGATCTTCTGCACGACCTCGCGCGCGCGGTCCGGGAGCTCGCCCGCGTATCCGCCGAGCAGCACGTTGACGGAGGTCTGGATCGACGCCAGCGGCGACTTCACCTGGTGCGACGCCTTCCTGAGGTAGCTCGCCCTCTCGACGGCCTCGCGCTCACCGGCGGATCCCAGTTCGCCCAGCAGGCGGGAGACGAGGCCCGCCTCCGCGCCGGCGATGAGGCGCGCGCCGGGAGGCCTGTGGGCCTTGACCGCCGCGACGATCTCAGGGCGGCCGGTCGTCTCGATGACCAGGTCGGCCGGCGGTCGGGCGCCGAGCTCGTCGCGGCCCGCGCTCGAAAGACCGTCGTCGTCGACGGTCACGTCGCGGACCTCGAGATCCGGGAGACGCCGCAGCGTCCCGAGCATCTCCCGTCCCTGCGTTCCGGTGCTCACCAAGGCGACGATCAAAGCCGTATCATGCCCCATGACGTCCTGTTCCCCGCTTTGCCCTGACTGTACAATGTGGTTCGAGGTCCGACATCCGACTGGAGGTAGGTCGTGAAGCGAGTCTACGTGATGGACGACGAGCAGACCATCGTGGAGTCGATCGCGATGATCCTCGAGAGCAAAGGCTACGTGGTGAGGGCGCAGAACGACGACAAGGATCTGGTCGACAACGTCGTCGCGTTCAGTGCCGACCTCGTCATCCTCGACGTGATGCTCCCCGAGGACAGCGGCGCCGGGTTCAAGATGGCGAGAGCGCTCAAGGCCGATGAGCGCACGAGCGACCTGCCCGTGCTGATGCTCACCGCGGTCAACGAGGCCGGCATCTACCCGGGCACGTTCTCCGACAAGGACAGGGACGACTCCTGGCTGCCCGTCGACCGCTTCGTCGAGAAGCCCGTCGTCCCGGACGTGCTGCTCGCCAAGGTCGGGGAGCTCTGCCCGAACGAATGAGCGGGCGGCGGGGCCGGCTCGACGCCCCGTTGTTCGACCTCGCGGGGAGGTGAGCGGGAGCCGGGTGGCTCCGTCCATCCCGGGAAGGGTGTCGATCCACCCATCCCTTGCGCGGCGCGGACAGCGGTGGTAATATACGAGGTCGTGCGTCACCCGCGGCCACACCTCGATACCTCGGTGTGGTGTGCTCCCTATTCCCGTTCACCGCGTAGACCGAGGAGACTCGCTTGAACGAGCCCCAGGCCCCTCGCGCACGTACGTCGTTCGCGAAGCTGGACCAGCCGCTGCCGCTGCCCAACCTCATCGACATCCAGAAGAAGTCGTGGGAGTGGTTCCTGAGCGACGGCCTCGCCGAGACCATCGCCGACATCAACCCGATCAAGGACTACTCCGAGAAGCTGCTCGTGCAGTTCGGCGAGCACCAGTTCGGCGAGCCGATCAAGTCGATCACGGAGTGCCGCAACACCGACTCGACGTTCTCGGCGCCGCTCAACATGAAGGTCGCCTTCATCAACGAGGAGACCGGCGAGATCCGCGAGCAGTCGGTGTTCATGGGCGACTTCCCCATGATGACCGAGCGCGGCACCTTCATCATCCACGGCACTGAGCGCGTGGTCGTCACGCAGCTCGTGCGCTCCCCGGGCGCCTACATCATGGAGCCCAAGCAGGCCGAGCGCGAGAAGCAGGTGCTGGTCGCCAACCTCATGCCCCAGCGCGGCTCGTGGCTCGAGCTCGAGATCGACAAGAAGGGCGCCGTGAACGTGCGCATCGACCGCAAGCGCAAGTTCCCGGTCACGGTGCTGCTGCGCGCCATGGGCTACGGCGCCGACGACGAGCTGCTGGCGTTGTTCGACGACTCCGTCTACATCCGCAACACGATCGAACGCGACGTGACGCGTTCCCAGGACGAGGCGCTGATCGAGCTCTTCCGCAAGCAGCGCCCTGGGGAGCCGCCGACGCTCGACGGCGCCACCGCGATGCTCAAGGGCCTGTTCTTCGACCCCAAGCGGTACGACCTCTCACGCGTGGGCCGTCACAAGCTCAACGTGCGGCTGTACACCCACCTCAAGCCGGAGGACCGGCCGGACGCCGACGTCCGCGTGCTCGTCAACGAGGACATCGTCGAGCTCATCCGGCGGCTCATCTCCCTGCCGGTCAGCCTCGGCGTACCGGACGACGCCAAGGATTATGCGGCGGAGGCGAACGCCCTGCTGGCCACGCGCCGCGAGGAGATCGCCAGCGAGATCGACGAGTACGAGCACTTCGGCAACCGTCGTCTGCGCACCGTGGGCGAGCTGGTCCAGGACGCCTTCCGGATCGGATTGGCGCGCATGGAGCGCGTGATCCGCGAACGCCTCACCACCGAGGACCCCGACACGATCGTGCCGGCGACGCTGGTCAACATCCGGCCGGTCGTCGCAGCGCTCAAGGAGTTCTTCGGCTCCTCGCAGCTCTCGCAGTTCATGGACCAGACCAACTCGCTCTCGGGCCTCACCCACCGGCGCCGTCTGAGCGCGCTGGGCGCGGGCGGCCTCACACGCGAACGCGCCCCCATCGAGGTGCGCGACGTGCATCCCACCCACTACGGCCGCATGTGTCCCATCGAGACGCCCGAAGGCCCCAACATCGGCCTGATCGGCACACTGGCCTCCATGGCGACCGTGGACGAGTTCGGGTTCGTCCGCGTCCCGTATCGCCGGGTGGTCAAGGGCCGCGTCACCGACGAGATCGTCTATCTCGACGCCTCCGAGGAGGAGGAGAAGGTCATCGACCAGCTCACCGGCGAGGAGCGCTACCTGATCATCGCGCAGGCCAACGCCCCGTTCGATCCCGAGACTGGAGAGCTCCTCGGCACCTCGGTGCTGGCGCGCGCCTACCCCAAGAGCGACGTGGTGGCCGCGCACCCCGAGCAGATCGACTACATGGACGTGAGCCCCACGCAGATCGTCTCGGTGGCCACGGCCCTCATCCCCTTCCTTGAGCACGACGACGCCAACCGCGCCCTGATGGGCTCGAACATGCAGCGTCAGGCCGTGCCGCTGCTGCAGGCCGAGGCGCCGTACGTCGGTACCGGCATGGAGTTCCGCGCCGCGGTCGACACCGGCGACGTCGTGCTCGCCAGGCGCGCCGGCAAGGTGGTCTACGTCGACGCCGACCATATCGAGGTCGACGTGGGCAAGGGCGAGGTCGACGTCTACGACCTGGTCAAGTTCATGCGCTCCAACCAGGGGACGCTGATCCACCAGAAGCCGATCGTGCTGCCGGGCGACAAGGTGCGTGCCGGCGCTGTACTGGCCGACGGTTCGTCGACCGACAACGGCGAGCTCGCCCTGGGTCGCAACCTCCTGGTCGCCTTCATGAGCTGGGAGGGCTTCAACTTCGAGGACGCCATCGTCCTGAGCGAGAAGGTGGTCAAGGACGACCTGCTCTCTTCGATCCATATCGAGGAGTACGAGGTCGACGCGCGCACGACCAAGCTCGGCGACGAGGAGATCACGCGCGACATCCCCAACCGCTCGGAGGAGTCGCTCAAGGACCTCGACGAGCGCGGCATCGTGCGCATCGGCGCCGAGGTGAACTCGGGCGACCTGCTCGTCGGCAAGGTCACCCCCAAGGGCGAGACCGAGCTCACCGCCGAGGAGAAGCTCATCCGCGCCATCTTCAAGGAGAAGGCGCGCGAGGTGCGCGACACCAGCCTCAAGGTACCGCACGGCGAGGGCGGCAAGGTCATCGACGTGAGCGTGTTCTCGCGGGAGAACAACGACGAGCTGCCGCCGAGCGTCAACGAGCTGGTGCGGGTGTATGTGGCCAAGAAGCGCAAGATCGCCGAGGGCGACAAGCTCGCCGGACGCCACGGCAACAAGGGCGTGATCGCCAAGATCGTGGCTGAAGAGGACATGCCGCACCTCGAGGACGGCACGCCCGTCGAGGTCATCCTCAACCCCCTCGGCGTGCCCAGCCGCATGAACATCGGCCAGGTGCTGGAGACGCATCTCGGCTGGGCGGCGCACGCCGGCTTCCAGGCGGACGGCGGGCGCAGCAAGCTCCCGGCCTACGTGGCCTCGCCGGTGTTCGACGGCGCCACCATCGAGGAGGTCGACGAGTTGCTCATCCGCAGCAGCGAGGAGACCCCCGACAACCCCGTGGAGTTCAAGGTCGACCGGGACGAGCCGGCCGGGCGCCAGTGCTCCGGCAAGGTGTGGCTGTACGACGGACGCACCGGCGAGCGCTTCGACAACAAGGTGACCATCGGCTACATGTACATCCTCAAGCTGCTGCACCTGGTCGACGACAAGATCCACGCACGCAGCACGGGTCCGTACTCCCTCGTCACCCAGCAGCCGCTCGGCGGCAAGGCCCAGTTCGGCGGCCAGCGCTTCGGCGAGATGGAGGTCTGGGCGCTCGAGGCCTACGGCGCGGCACACGTGCTGCAGGAGATGCTCACCATCAAGTCGGACGATACCGTGGGCCGGGTCAAGGCCTACGAGGCGATCGTCAAGGGTGAGAACATCGCCAAGCCCAACATCCCCGAGTCGTTCAAGGTGCTCATGAAGGAGATCCAGAGCCTCGCGCTCGACATGAGCGTGCAGAGCGAGGAGGGCGACGTGCTCGAGGTCCGCGAGGAGGACGACGACCTGCTCCGGGCCGCCGAGGAGCTCGGCATCGACCTCAGCGCCGGGCGGCGCCGCCAGCAGGCG